>QWCE01008870.1_pt1 | contig 18894 bp, 11 predicted proteins | sample 1972531 | NCBI WGS metagenome assembly QWCE01 (sample SAMN09866716, study PRJNA288562) | Human gut metagenome isolate term4_stool, whole genome shotgun sequencing... | reverse complement strand
TGCAGATGCAGAGTTATTAAAGAAAGCAAAAGCAGATAAAAAAGCTGAGTTAGAAAATATTAGCTTTAACATTGAGGATGAAAGCAAATATACAGAAGATTCAGTTGCTGCTGCAAAAGCAAAATTTGATGAATTAAAGAGAGAAGCTTTGGCAAAAGTCGATAAGGTTAATTCAAAAGAAGAACTTAACAACATTTCCATCAATATGGATGATGCGAAAGCGCTACTTGAAACTAAAGAAGATGCAGATGCAGAACTATTAAAGAAAGCAAAAGCAGAGAAAAAGACTGAGTTAGAAAATATTAGCTTTAACATTGAGGATGAAAGCAAATATACAGAAGAGTCAGTTGCTGCTGCAAAAGCAAAATTTGATGAATTAAAGAGAGAAGCTTTGGCAAAAGTCGATAAGGTTACTTCAAAAGAAGAACTTAACGACATTTCCATTAACATGGATGATGCGAAAGCACTACTAAAATCATCTTCAAATGTTAATAATGATAGCGATAACACATCTTCAGAAGATAATACAGCGAATACTAATAATGGTAATGCTCCATCAGATGGTAGTACAACTGCTACTAAGACAGGTGATGATACTATGATTATGATATATACATTACTTGTTCTTTTATCAATTATTTTAATTCGAATCAAGAAAGGAGATAAATGTTATGAAGAAGAATAAATTTATCAAATTATTCGGTACAGTTTTAATGTCAACAGCAATGTTGGTGACACTTGTTCCATTTGAAGCAACTTATGGATGCTCAGGCTTTAGACCTGGAGAATTCAATAACGGTGTAGTTGATTATAATACACCAACAAGTTCAGCTAATGTAGAACTTAAGTGGGATCAGAAACTAGGACAAGGATGGACGGCTGCTCCTACACCACCTACCGTAGGAGATGATGGATATGTATATGTGGCAACAGGTAATACCCTATATAGACTAGACAAAAACACTGGTGAAAAACTTGCTCCAACGGAAGGGTTAAAACTAACAGCAAGTGTTGGATTTTCTACAAACCCAATGGCATACGCAGATGGTAAACTATTCATTCAAGTTGGTAATGGTCAAGTAGAAGGCGTAGATGTAAGCAATCCAAAAGAACTAAAACATATATGGACATCAGAAAAAGTTGGTGGACAGACCATTTCACCTATCGTATATCAGAATGGATATATTTATACAGGGACTTGGAATGGCGAAGGAAGACCAGGTACATATATATGCGTAAATGCAAAAAATGGTAAAATGCAGTGGAAACATGAGAATGCAACACACGGATATTATTGGGCAGGAGCTTATGTTGATGAAGACTATGCATACTTTGGTTCAGATAGCGGAGACCTAGTAAAAGTAGATGCACTTACTGGAGATGTTGCTGACACCGCAAATGTAGGGGAGGAGCAGATTCGCTCTACTATTGTTAAGTATGGAGATTCCTTATATTTCACAACTAAATCGGGCAATCTATTTAAAGTTGATGCTAATAATTTTAGTAATATTAACAAGACTGGAATTGGTACAATGGCAACTGGTACACCTTCAATAGTTGATGATGTTGTATATATTGGCGCTGCTAATGGAAGTCAATTCTCAGCTGATGCAGGTCATAAATTCTTAACTTTTGACGCTGATTCACTAAACAAAATCGATTCTGTAATTTCACCAGGATACCCACAGGCTGCACCACTAGTTAAAGATGGTCAGGATGAGAACTTTGCTTACTTTACATATAACGCTCCTCCAGGAGGAATGAAAGTTCTAGCAACAGATGATTATGGTGAAATAGATAAATCATCATATGAAGACTTATTCGTTCCAGAAAAGAGCGGTCAGCAGTACTGTATTTGCCCAATTATGGTAGGTAAAGATGGCACAATTTACTATAAGAACGACAGCGGTCATGTATTTGCTCTAGCAAACAAAGATAGCCAGAAAGAATCAGGCTTAAATAACATTACTTTAACAGGTGCTAAAATGACTCCTGGTTTTGATAAGAATGTTACAAACTATGACATAGCACTAGATAAAGGCAGAGAATCATTTGATTTATCTCTAGATCTTGCTAAGGGTGCAAAAGCAACTATTGATGGAAAAGCATATAATGGAAAGACTACAATTGATTTGGGTAAGGATACATCTAAATCGGTGAGTGTACAAGTTATAGCGAATGGAAGCTCAAAAACATATGTACTGAATGCATATAAGCAAGTTGGTGAAACATTAAGCTCATTAGAAGTTTTAACAAATAAAAATGTTAAACTATCTCTAACACCTGCATTTGAATCAAGAACAAATGTATATGAAGCTGCTTGGACAAATCCAATACTTAAATATAGAATACAGAACTTTATTGATAATGAAGACTATGTACCATATGTTACTTTAAAGATTAAGAAAACAAATCCAAACGACAGTATAAGTGCAACACTAGAAGATGTTGTGATGCCTGATGGTAAAACAGAAAAATCTCAGGCTGTTATAGGTAAACCTGTTGAAGAAAATGGAGAGTATAGTATATTAGTTCAATTCAAGGGAAATACTAGTATTCCTTTTGCAACAAGAGGTGCTGAGTATACTCAGATTGAAAAGAAGCTTATCAAAAATGCTGAAGATGTAATTGTTGATATCAAAGTTGGTAATAATAATATATATAAGGTAAAATTACCAAGAAAAATCACTGCTAATTCAACATTTAAATAGAAAGGAATATAAGGGCAGGGAGACCTGCCCTATTTGTAGTTATGAAAAGAACAATGAGAAAAATATTAACTGTGAGTATGACAATTTTTTTAATGGCGACGAGTCTTTCTCCAATATTTGCAACTGAATATACTGATGAAGAATGGGATAGGTTAGCTGATTCATATAACTATATCTGGAGTCCAGAAAAAAACAGATATTTAGACCATAGTGAAGACGATCATATACCTGAAAGCATAGTACCAGATAAAGCGCTTAGAGAATATATTGAATCTAGATATCATAATCAAGGTATAGAAACACCACCTACGTACTACTATAGAATAGCAGCTGGGGCAGAAGATGTTTTTAATCCTAATAGTGAACTATATAAAATTGAAACATTAAAGGGATTTAAGGAAATGCTAGCAGGTTGGTGGATTCCAGGAGTTAATAAACTTACTGCTGAAAGAGACAAGGATGATGGATATGGTTTTTACCTTGACTGCAAATATCTTAAAGATACAGAAATAGACTTATCAGACACATTCGTATATACGATAGGATTGTCTAATCCTGATAAGATTGAGAAAATTAATATTAAAGGATGCAATAGATTAAAGCGTTTCGGTGCTTATTCCAATAATATTAATTCGAAATTAAACAGTATTCCGGTTTTTGATGAGAGTACATCTACAAAATTAGAACAAGTGGCTATCAGATCTGATATAGTGAGACCAGAATTAGTTTCAAAACAAAAGGATTTAAGGTGGGTTAATTTAGCTGGAAGTATAGTAAATGGCATAGACTTTAGTAACAATCCTAACATTGAAATGTTACGTCTATACACTAAAGATGCTGATGTAATTGATTTAAGCAAGGCAGCTGCAATTCCAGAAATATATATTCATCCACTTGGAATGAGTGAGAGTGGATATGGTGAGCCTGCTGAAGGCGTTAAGCGTGTAAAAGAAATTAAGATGCCTAAATATGACATTAACGGCACAAAATTAACATATTGCTACTTAAACAAAAATAGTTTACCTAAAATTGATCTAAGTGAAGTAGTATTTGAAAACTTTCAATCACACGGCGCCTTAAATGGACATCCACCAGAATTAAAAGACCAAGTTTTAGAAGACGAGCAGGAATACTATAAGAAAGATGGTAAAATTGTAGTAGATTTAAAACCTGTACTTGGCGAAAGAAAGTATCTTGAAAAAGCAAATATTTTAGAAGGTCATGATATTAAATACGGAGCTAAATATGATAAAGAGACAGGACTTCTAACATATGATAAAATGCCAAATCCTAAAGACGGTGAAGATGAGCGCATTGGATACTCGCTAATGTGCCCAGATAAAAACCAAAGAGAATGGGAACTAACAGCAAGATTCTATAACTTAAAAGAAGGTAAGGCCCCACAAGTTGAAACGCTCAAGGATGAAAAAACAGGCGTAGAGCTAAAAGGTGAAGGCTTAAATGCTGATATGACTCTTAATGTAACGACTAAAAAGGATATTGATAAGGCTACATTAGAGAAAGCTCAAAGCAAAATAGTAAAAGGCATTCCAAAATCTTATGGAGCATTTGACTATCTAGATATTAAATTGATGCAAAATGGTAAAGAAATCAAGCTAGATAGACCTTCAGAACTCACTATTCCAGTATTTAACGGATTAAATGGTAAAGTGATTGCTGTTAAATCATATGATAAAGATGCTGATAGCAGTAAATTCATCAAAGGAGATACTAAACTAGGTAATGCTAATAACAACTTTGGTCATACTGTAAAAGATGGCAAAGTAACAATGGAAGTATCAGATTTAGGCATATTTGGATTAATTGGTTCAACTAATGATGTAAATGATGCTAAAGAAGATGATGCTAAAACCAAACTTCAGAATGCAAAAGAAAGCAAAATTAAAAAAATCAATGCAGTAGTTTTAACTAATGAAGATAAAGAAGGCATGACTGAAGAATCAGTTAAGAAAGCTGAAGCAAAACTTAAAGAGTTAAAGGATGCTGCAATTAATGGCGTTAAACTTGCAAAAGATTTAGATGCAGTTGAAAATGTTAATTTACCAGATGTAAAGATAGCAAAAAAATTGCTAGAAAGCAAGGCAGATGCTAATGCTAGGTTATTAAAAGATGCTAAGGTTGAAAAAATCAAGGAAATTGATAAGGTAGTACCATCATCAAATTACTCATTAAATAAAGCTAAATATGATGAAAAAGTTGCAGCGGTAAAAGATGAGATTAACAATCTAACTTCAATCGATGATGTTAAAAACTATGACATTAAGGCTAAGTTTAGTGATGTTAAAACTAATGATGAAATGGGTCTAGATACTGCTCGTGACAACGCTTTAAGAACATTAGGTAATATAGATAAGAATCTATATAGATCTGATGAACAAAGTAAATTACAGGCTTTAGTTGATGATGCTATTGCAAAAATAAATAAAGCTAAAGGTAAAACTGAAGTTGAAAGCGCTTTAGGCGAGGCGTTGAAAGGCATTGAAGCTTTAACAACAAAAGCACAGCATGAGCTTAATGAAGCTAAGAATGTAAAGAAAGCCAGCATTGATAATATTTCGTTAGGAAATACAGATGGATATTCTGCAAAATCAATTGAGAAAGCAAAAGCAAAGCTTGATGAACTAAAAGCTAAGGCTATTAAGGAAGTTGAAGATGCAGAAGATGTAACAGCAGTAGAAGCTGTTAAAATGCCAAACCTTGAAGAAGCTAAATCTTTACTAAAGACTTTAGAGCATGAATTAGCAGAATCAAAAGCAAGTAAAGTCGATGAAATATATGGACTTTCACTAGGTAGTACTTCATCATATACAGATGAATCTGTAAAAGCAGCTAAAGATAAGCTTGATGAGCTAAAGAAAGATGCTTTGAAAAAGGTTAATGAAGCAACAAGCATTGAAGCTGTAGAAGCTATTGATACAGCAAAATTATTAAAAGAAGCAAAAAGCATACTAATTTCAGATGCCGACAAAGAAAATGCAAATAGGAGAAATGATAACAAGGTAGAAAACAAAGCTAAAGCTGTTAGAACATCAGATGATAGCAATGCTGAGTTTTGGATACTTATGTTAGTATTAGTAGCAATCGGACTTAAAGTTATAAGAAAAGAAAAAGAACAATAAACAAGAAACAATTAGGACAGTTGTGGTACAAAAGTGCTGCAACTGTCCGTTGTGAAGTAGGAGATGAAATTTTGAAGAATTTAGGTATTGGAAAGAAAAAATTATTAATCGGACTTATTACTTTATTATTAGGAGCATCAGTAGCAGTACCTATCTCTTTCATAGTACATGAAAAACATAATATAGATAATACAGATATTCATGAAAAGAACAAACTTACTTCGCAAGTTTTAATGACGGGTACTGATTATCAGTTAAACTATGAAAGAGAAGAAAAACTAAAAAAAGAAATGGATGAAAGGGTTGAGCAGATTGAAAAGGAAGAAGCACAGCAACCTCCACAAAAACAACCTGAGACATCTGTTGAAATAATTGAGAAAATAACTAAAAGTGAACCTTCGGAAAATAACAACTCAGGTAGCAATCAAGGAAATACTGGAAACAATACTACTCCTAATACAGGCAGTGGAAATAACAGTAACAATGGAACTGGCAATGGAGTAAATAATGGTGAAAGTAGCAGTGAAGGCAGCGGAAATAAACCACATATAGACGATAAGGACCAAGGGCAAGATGATGAATGGGGCTTTGAAACTGATGAAAGAGAAGCTGAAAAAAATAGAGTAATACCACGCTTGTCAATAGAGGACTTGAAGAATGGTGAAACATATAAAGGTGCTACCCATACATTCTATTTAAGAGCTAAAGACTACAAGGGTAGGAATATTTGGGACGGCGGTAGGCTTGATGTACTGGTAAATGGTGAAAAGGTATATGGATATGTAACTCCATATTCTGGAAAGCTTGATATACACTATACATTTGACCTAAGAGAGGGTAATAATGATATTACCATAATAATGGTTGATAGAGAAGGTCATAGAAGGCAAGAATCATATAGAGTGCAAGGTAAGCCTAGAGAAGAAGGAACCCCTTATGGTGTAGTGAAGTTTTATTTGGACATGTCTAACCTTGGTATAGGCACGCCTAATAACCCTGTAGTTAGCAAGAATATATCTTTATATGAGGGTGAGACAATGGGGCATTTGATAAATAGAGCATTAGCAGAAGAAGGATATACTGTTCATTTTGGAACAGCTAATAACTACATTCCGGCAATTTCAAAACCTGGAATTTTAGAAGGATGGCATATATCAGAAGCTCAAAAAGCATTCCTTGAGGAAAATGATAGCTTTTGGGGAGTACCTATGTTAGAAGCTAATGGTGAATATCAGTATGATCGAAGCTTAGGCATGCTTAAAGAAAAAGATTTCTTTAGGGGCTCAGGGTGGTGCGTAAGTGTCCATAGTGGTAAGCCTGATTATTCAACAACAGGCAATAGACCAGCTATGAAAAGTCAAGGTAAATTTCATGAGAAACTAGAATAGTTGATTCAGGTAAAAATACGCAACCTAAAAAGACCTCCAAAAGGAAGCCTCAAAAGATATGAATGTGAAATTTAGTTCAAATTAAATTTCACATTGTCCGTGAGCATCTTGTATATGACACGAACAAGCTTGCCTGCACAATGCCCAAGGGCATTGTAATGACCACGACCTTCAGCTCTTTTGGAATCATAATATTCCTTAAAAGTTACGTTGTTCCTTACAACGTTATGGGCGGCGTTCATGAGCGCATATCTAAGCGCACTGGAACCGCGTTTTGACATCCGGGTTTTCTTAGCAGAAAAGTTTCCAGACTGGTAAACGGATGGATCCAGACCTGCAAATGCAAGCAGTTTACGAGGCTTTGAAAAACGGTTGATGTCACCTATTTCACCCAGTATCATACCGCCATTAATCGGACCGATGCCGGGTATGGACAAGATGACTGAATCCAAAGATTCGACGATATCTTTAATTTCGTTTTCAACCGTATCGATTTGGCTATCCAGAAGCTTGATTTGTGCGATAGATTGAGTTATCTGAATGGATAGAGATTTGTCGGGATTACCGACAGACTTCTGTGCCAGAACTCTTAATTCTAAGGCCATTTCCTTCTTAAAACGTCCTTGGGAGTTAGACGTAAGAAGGTTCTTGAGATGAGTCAGATGCATGGAAGCAATCTCAGAAGCAGAAGGTGCTTCTTTTAGGATAGCGTATACCGCCTTTTGATGAAGTCCAGACTTGAAAAAATACTGGAGCTCAGGAAATGTCTGATCCACATAGGATGTAAGCTGGATTTTAGTGCGTGTACGATGCTTAACTAGCTTCAGACGGAATCTACCAAGGTTTTTAAGTTGCATGAGAGCAATATCATAGAGCGTGAAAAACCTTGGATTTTTCATCAAAGCAACGGCTTTAGCAATTACCAGAGTATCAACCTTGTCTGTCTTGGTTTTACGGATTCTGTTTTTACGCAGAGTGGATGTCTGTATTGGATTAAGCACACAGACATTAAAACCCTTAGTGACAAGGAAAGAAACTAGGTTATTGCCGTAGTGAGCAGTCGATTCAAGACCAATGATGATGCTGTTCTTCTCAAAGGAATTGAGTTTTGAAAGCAGCATATAGAAGCCATCATTGTCATTCAAGAATTCGAACGGCTCGATGAGTACCACGCCATCGGAATCGATGGCAGAGGCAAAGTGATTGAGTTTGGCGATATCAATGCCAACATAGATCATTGAAAGCGCCTCCTTTCATAGAGATTTGATACTGTCAGGTCCACCTTACGATTATCCTCGTAAACTTGATTGATATAAGTACTCGGAAACTATGCTCCGGCGAAAAACAAATTAAAAGTCCACAGTATCTGAATGTATTATGACATAAACAGTAAAAATGGAAAGGAGAGTATGATTTAGCTTCGAATTAATCATACAAGAAAAAGAATGGAAAACAAAGCAGAAAAAATAAAAATGGCACGAGAAGAAGTTAAGAAAGCCATAGTAGGAAAAGAAGAAGTTATAGACAAAGTAATGATGGCTATTTTGTCAGGCGGACACGTTCTCCTAGATGATATTCCAGGAGTGGGAAAGACAACCTTGGCACTTGCCTTTAGTAAGGCACTTGGACTTTCATTTAACAGAATCCAGTTTACACCTGATGTTGTGCCATCAGATGTAACAGGCTTTTATATGTACAACAAGGATACAGGAAAATTTGAATACAACAAGGGAGCAGCAATGTGCAACTTCTTCCTAGCAGATGAAATCAATAGAACATCAAGTAAGACACAATCTGCATTACTTGAAGTAATGCAGGAAGGAAGCATTACAGTAGACGGAAATAAGCACGAAGCGCCAAAGCCGTTTGTTGTAATGGCAACACAAAACCCTGTTGGAGCAGCAGGTACACAGATGCTTCCGGAAGCACAGGTTGATAGATTTATGATTCAGCTATCAATGGGATATCCTACAGTAGATGAACAGGTTATAATCCTTGACGATAGAGAAAGCGAAGATCCACTAGATAACATCAAAGCAGTAGTATCAAATGAAGAATTAAATCAGCTAAAGGACGAAGTCGATAAAATATTCATTGACAAAAAGATAAAAAAATACATAGCTGAAATCATAGAAAACTCAAGACACCATGACCTTGTAAAACTAGGACTTAGCCCTAGAAGTGCAATAGCACTTATGAAGATGGCGAAAGCAAATGCCTTCATAAACGAAAGAGATTACGTAGTTCCAGGTGATATAAAAGCAGTTTTCTTTGATGTAGCAAGACATAGAATCATCTTAAGTTCAAAATCACTGATGTCAGACTTAAGCAAAGAAGACATCTTAAAGGAAATACTAGAAGGAACAGAAGAACCAACAGTTTATGAAAAGAGGAAGAAATAGATGACATCTAAAAAGAAATTAATAGCGCTTATAGTTTTAGGTCTTTTGGCAGCTGTTAACTTTCTTATAATGCCATACTATTACGCAGGAATAGTTCTACTTTCGATAATAGCTTTGATAGGCTTCAGCTTTGTGCCGGCACATGGATGCGGCAAGAAGCTAAAGATAAAAGTTAGTGGTGGCGGCAATGGTACAAAAGCCAAACCCTACGAGTTTGTTGTAAGAATAAAAAATGAAAGCATTGTTCCTGTGTTATCTCTCAATTTAAGCGTAATTACTGAAAATATGGTGACAGGAGAGTTTCAAAAGGAAGATATTACAACGACTTTGGGGCCTAAGGGCAAGAAGAAAATTTGGGTTAAGGGAAGTACTCAATATGCTGGCTCTATTAGAGCTTATGTAGATAATGTAAGCGTTTCTGATCCTATGGGAATCCATCAGAAAGCCTTGGACTTTGAGGCTGATGGCAACTATGATGTGTTCCCACAGCCTGTAGGAGTGGAACTTTCTAGCGATGTTTTCTCTTGCTACAATATGGAAAGTTACAGGTATTCTCAGAAGAAAAAGGGAAATGACCCAGGAGAGGTTCATGGTATTAGGGAATATCAGAGGGGAGACAGCCCTAAGACTATTCACTGGAAGCTGTCAAGTAAGCTTGGCTCAGTAGTAGTAAGGGAGCTAGGGTTCCCTGTGGAAAACGACATTATGATAATGCTAGACTGCAATCACTTAGATTCTTACGAGGAGGCAGATAAGAAGCTGAACTTGTTTATGAGTTTGTCACAGGAACTTCTTTCTAAAGGTTTATTGCACTCTGCAGGGTGGTTTAATCATAAGGAGAACAGATTTGAGAAATGTGACATTAGAGACGACGATGAGCTTTTAAGTGCATTATCTAGGATTATTAAAAATAGAATGGTAACCAGCGAAGAATCAACGATTGCAAGATTCTTTGTTGAGGACGATATTGAAAAAGAGCACTCTCAGTATCTTTATGTAAGTTATGACAATAGAGACGTTGAAAGGTTGATGACGTATGGACAGGTTAGAATATACGGACAAAACGAAGGGTAATAAGTATCTCAATGCCATAGCTCAGCTGATAATCAGTATAATACTTACATGGGGATTTGTTGGTGCTATAGCAGATATAGGCGGATACATTAGAACAGGAAAGATAATCGAGGGCGGTTATCAAAAGAGCATTACATTTTTCTGGAATAATTTTGCGGACATCATGGGAAATAAGGACTACGTCCTCCTAACTAAGAAGTTAGGTGAGGGAAGCAGCAGTTCAACATTTTTGACTGTAACTTTCATCCTTATGGTCGTAATCGTATTTTTGATTATGATTCTTGGAAGCTTGAAATTCCTATTGGTGTTTGCGATTCCATATTTTACGGTTCCCTTTATTTTAGGATTGGGGCCAAATGCGTTTCACCTTACTTTATTTGTTTGCGGTCTTGCTCTAGCCGTTGTAAATAAAAGGTTTAAGGGGAATGTTTCTCTTTGGAATATTGGGGCGGTGCTATTAGTATTTTTAATAGTGATAAATGTGTCTAACATAGGGTTTGTTAGACAAAAGCTTGAAAGCCCGCAAATTTCAACTAAAATAAACAAGAGCATACACACAAAGCTGGATGATTTAAGGTATGGAAAGAGTCCTTTAGGCGAGGGGGATTTAACCAGCTTTGTAAGACAAGTTCCTAAAGAAACGGCTATGCAGGTGACTATGGATAAACCGCAGTCAATGTATATACGCGGGTTTGTTGGCGATACTAGAAAAAATGATGGTTGGGGAATTTTCGAGTGCTCCAAGTATTATGGCAGCATACAAACTCTGCAAGAAATTAAAAACACAGGCCTTGAGCCACACTCACAGCTTGCTAAAGTTGATAGACTTGTAAGTGGCGCAGACGGTGGAAGCGATAAAGCCAAAGCTAATCACGTGAAAATGGTCACAAAAGATGCATCAAGCAAATACATCTACATGCCATATGAGTTCAGCGGCGGAGTGATAAAAGATTCAAAAGACTGGGGCGGAAGTTTCGTAACAGGAACAAAATTCCCTAGCACAAAAGAATACGAGTATCAAGTAACAGAGCCGATCACCGAGAAGTGGACAGAGCTTTACGGAAAGTTTTTCACAAAGCCACTTAATAAAGACATAGAGACATACTTTAAGGCAGAAAGTGAACTAAACGTAGACATATACAAAAAATACACCAAGATGGATTCAATGGATGTAACTATATTAAGACATTACATAGGCGAGCCGGGCAACCAAGAAAAAGGCCATATCGCCTACAGCGATGCCATCCACAAAGTCTTAGACTACATGGATAAAGAAGTAGATTACACCGAAAGGTTCAAGCTTGGAAAAGGAGACAACACAGCAACTTCAGTATTTACAACAAACAGAGGTTATGACGTGCAGTACGCATCGGCAGCAACCTTGATGTTTAGATATTACGGCATACCTGCAAGATACGTTGAAGGTTACATCCTAACACCAGACAACGCAAAACATATGCAAGCAGGAAAAGCCTTTGACTTACCACTATCAAATGTTCACGCTTGGACAGAGATTTACGTAGACGGGCTAGGCTGGGTACCAGTTGAGACAGTTCCTAAATACAAGGAAATGATGAACCAACCAGACTACAGCAAGGGCCTAGAAAACAACACAAACCTAAATCCATTCGAGCAGCCACCAAATGATAACGACAATCAGGACGACAATGACTCAAACGACGATGGTGGACAGGAAATCGAGCAGATGAGAATGAACATCTTGATGAAGATAATCATAGTGGTAGCTATAATATTACTAATAATATTGCTTTACCTATTCCTATCATGGTACCTAGAAAGAAGAGCGTGGGAAAAAGTGTTTAAGGGCAGCGACCGCAAACTAGCAGTTTGTGCACTCTTTCAGTACATGCGAAACAAAGACCTAAATGTTTCCAGCGATGTAAGAGAGCTTGCCGAAAAAACATCCTACAGCCCTTATGTTCCAAATGAGCACGAGCGTACTTACATGTATAGGATGAAGAAAATCGAGGAAAAGCAGAAGAAGGCGATGATTAAACAAACTCGTAGGAACAGGGCAGCAAGTGCACTTAAGCTCCTTAGAAAAACGAGTTTGTTGGATAAAAACAAACCAGGGAGGAAAAATGGTCAATAAAAAGAAAATGAGGATAAGCATAGTCAGCCTGCTTTTGATTGCAGTATTGCTTTTGACAGGCTGCGGACAAACTATTGAGGAAAAGGTTCCAAAGCTAAGGGACCAGACGGCAAATCATGTTTATGAGACTATTGAAAAGCCAAAGGCGGGTAAACTCCCTGATGATGGAGCCGTTTTCAACTTGAAGAAAAGTGGCGCAAAGGTGGACAAGGATTACTATGATGCCTACCTAAAGTCAGCTGCCAAATATGCGGCGAAGCTAAAGGCAGGCAAGGAGAAAATTGACTACAGAGCATTAGGGGAAGCAGCGATGGCAGTTAAGGAGCTAGGTGGCGATCCAAAGAACGTTGACGGAGTTAATTTGATTGACTACTTAAACGACCAGGAGGCTGTGAAAGCGGCAGGCCTGCCGGCTGAGTGTTATGCTGCAATTGCCCTAAATTATTGTAAAGAGGACTCGGCGAGTTTGCACAATTACGACCAGGATGTAATGGATTCTATTGAGTATGGCAAGAAGTATGAGGGGAAGATGAACGAGGCTGAATACAACGGTCTTGCACTGATGACTCTTTCGTACTACAAGACTATGCCGATGGTAGCCGTTGCTATTGATGGTTCTTTGAATAGACTGAAGGACTTACAGGATAAAGATGGCGGATTTGGAAGCTGCGAGGCTGATGCTACTGTGGCTTGCGGTCTTGCCTGCGTTGGCGTTGACCCTAGCACTTTCAAGAAAGATGATTCAAAGGATTTGATGACATCGCTTCTTTCTTATGAAACTGATGGCGGATTTGCTAATAAAGCTAAGGGAAAGGTTGACGAAAGGGCTACAGTCCTTGCATTTACTGCGTTAAATATCTATTCCTACAGAATTGATGAGAAGAATTATTTGATGCCGGATCTAAAGTAGGGTATCAAAACCTGCTATAATTAGTTCACCACAAACCGAAAGGAGGTCCAATATGCCTAAAAGAGATTATACAATAAAATTACTCGGTTTGGAAGATTTTGTACAAAAATTAATACAAAATATCTGATGCCCCCTTGACAACATATTTGCCGAGGGGGTATAATTATTTTGTAATAAAAAATACATTTGCTTTCTGGAGATTAGCACCGGAATATGAGGGGAAACAGGTTAGAATCCTGTGCGGTCCCGCCACTGTGAGTCGCATTTTGAGCGACGAGCCAGGCTACCTCGGCAAATCGGATTGGAGCGATGGACTCACATATATCGAAATTTGATTTTTGTTAGTTGCGCTCTGTTCGCAACTTTTTTGTTTGGAGTCGATTGTAAATCAGCTCTCGATTAACAATTCACTAATTTGTAATTAACTAACGGGTTAGTTTCTTTAATCTTCTTTTGTGGGTCAACCGTCATCGGTGGCCCACTTTCATTTATAGCGGCCAGTTTACTGCATTGATCCAGCTTTCATTTTTAACATCCGATTTACTGCGATGAGCCACCAACGCTTTTTGTCCACGTAATCTCTTTTGTCCGCTTAACTAAAAACAATTGCTTGAGATTCAGGATTATCCAAACTTTTAAAATACTTTTTCACAAAACATCTTTACATAGAATCTAAAGGTGTTATAATGAATATAGGCGGTTAATTTTTTAACAACAATTTATGCCTGTAAAAATTATTGGGTTGAGGCTAGATCAAAGCCCGTAAAAAGAAAAGAAATACTTAATAGGAGGATATCTGTTATGAAAAAAGTTGGAGTTCTGGGAACAGGCACAATGGGTGCAGGAATCATTCAGGTTTTGGCACAGAACGGTTATGATGTATATTTGAGAGCAAGAAGAGAGACTTCTGTTGAAAGAGGAATAGCAACAGTTGAGAAGAATCTTGACAGGCTTATCAAGAAAGAAAAGATAACAGAGGCTGATAAGAAGGATATTATGAGCCGTGTTCATGGTTCAACTGATATTAATATCGTAAAAGACGTTGACCTCATCATCGAAGCTGCAACAGAAGACATGGAAGCTAAGAAGGCGCTTTTTGCTGAACTTGACGAGCTTGTTGGCCCTGAAACTATTTTGGCGACTAACACTTCATCTTTGTCAATTACGGAAATCGCTTCCGCAACTAAGAGACCTGACAAGGTTATCGGAATGCACTTCTTCAACCCTGTTCCAATGATGAAACTCGTTGAAATCATCGCAGGCCTTGCAACTTCTGATGAAACAAAGAAGACAGTTGTAGAGCTTTCTGAGAAACTTGGCAAAACACCTGTTGAGGTCGCTGAAGCTCCTGGTTTTGTTGTAAATAGAATCTTGATTCCAATGATCAACGAAGCTTGTGGAATCTTGGCTGACGGCGTTGCAGATGCTAAGGGTATCGACGCAGCAATGAAGCTTGGTGCTAATCACCCAATGGGACCTCTTGAACTCGGAGATTTGATTGGTCTTGATGTTTGCCTTGCTATCATGAACGTTCTTTATGATGAATTTGGCGATCCAAAATATAGACCAAACGTTCTTCTTAAGAAGATGGTTCGTGCTGGCAAACTTGGCCGCAAGACAGGCGAAGGCTTCTACGACTACAGCAAATAAGCTGAGACGAAGGCTTCTACGATTGCAGCAAATAAGCTGAACGAAGCTTACTGGTTGGAATACGACAGATGAAACCAACTAGCAAGCATGAATAGAACAAAGCAAAATATTTTGTAAAAACAGCCACTCTATGCACATTCGCACAGGGTGGCTTTGAATTTACATACAAAGTTATGTCCACATTTTGAATTTTACATTTAAAATACATACAAAATCACTTTGAGCAGTGTCCACATTTATGGGTCCAGTATAGGGTCCAGTATAAACCTATATTACGGGTCAAATCTTTTTTTTTGAAAATCTTACCGTAGTTTTTTGAAGAGTATTACGGGTCAAAATGGAAAAAATGGGAATTGTACCGTAATGAGCGAAAAAATTTACGGGTCATTTTATAAAAAATGGAAATCTTACCGTAATCTATAGCCAGCGTTTACGGGTCATTTCGCAAAAATGGAAAATCTTACCGTAATGACTAGCTGAAAATTACGGGTCAAATGTTAAAAATTGTAATTTGACCCGTAATAACCTGTAATTTAACTCGCAAACATAAATTCCTTTGCACACTATTTTATGCCCTATTTCTACACCCTATTTTTACACCCTATGTTTGCGCCCCATTTTCACTATAAATAATTTTTCCCCTTGAGAGCAGACTTAACTCCGGCAAGCATTGTGTAATTTGCAAGGAAATACCCAGCCTTGCCGTCAGCCTCCATTTGAGATATCAATGAATTTGCATCCCCCTTGATTACCTCATGACCCGGCAGCCGCTCAGATATGGTTTTTTCCAGTAAATCGGCTGATTCACCTAGCACATAAACTGCATTAAGAGGGGAGTCTTTTAGCTGCTCGAACAAAATAGACTCAACCCATGAATCGTCGAAACCGTCAGCTTCGTGCCTATTTATGCCTATGAGAAGATTGTAAGGTGCCTTCGACTTTGCCACCAAATCTATTGAAAGATTTGCGCCGGCAGGGTTTTTGACAAGATTGAGGAAACTGTCGTGACCGTTGAATTTGAACTTTTGAAGTCGCCCGTTGCCCACTTTGATTGTGGACAGAACCTCATACATTTTTTCCTCTGAAAGATTATCAGATAGACCGACTGAAAGCGCAGCGGTTGAATTATATACCATGTAAATCGCATCTTCAGGAGCCTTGTATTCTCTACCGGCTAGTGTGAAATCACGCCCGTGAACATTTTCAGCAACAAAGTCCGGCACTTGATGGGTATATCCGCATGAACAGTTGAACACGCCTAGATGATCATATACCCTTTCGGAATATTCAAGCTTCTTGCAGCATTTTGGACATTTTACATCAACAAAACAGCCAGCATCAGGACAGTCCACGCTGTAATATATTTTTTCGTTTTCGACAAGGCTAGCAAGATAACTAGCCATAGGGTCATCGCCATTTACAAACAGCACACTTTTATTTGGAAAAGATTTAGCCATCTTCTCAGCAAGCTCTTTTGCACCACCGAATCTGTCGACCTGGTCCTGAAATAAATTGGTAATGACAATTTTGTCGGGATGAATCGCTTCAGAAATTTTGCCGAGATTTCCCTCGTCGACCTCGAGAACAAGCACATCTCCAGGCACATTCATTGAGAAATCAGAATGTTTGATCAGCGTTGTTGTGATGCCTATATAAACATTCGCACCGTTATCATTGGTTGTGACCTCATAGCCACAAGCCCTATAAAAATCAACGATATACTTGGTTACAGAAGTTTTTCCATTGGTCCCCGTAACCATTATAACCTTTTTCGGTACATTGAATTTGTGCAGCAAATTGGGCGAAAGCTTTAACGCTAGCTGACCAGGCGAACCCGAGCCCTTGCCAATTAACGATGCCACCTTAAGTGCAAGTTTACTTATTCCCAGTACTATTTTACTCATAAAATACCTTTCCTCGTTTATATTTTGCGATTTGTTTCCTTTACTTTAGACAAAATATTATACCACAAAATACCAAACAAAACACAAATGGTTCGCAATTTATTAGTTCTATTTATTATGAGTCCGATTTCCGCTAGGGCTTATTAATCCTATTTTCTCTTCCTGTTGTCAAAAGAATTGAATTTAAATGGAGAAATTTCATGCATAAATATATCAATATTGCATCAGCATCAAGGGGGTGTATTGATGTCTAAAATGAAAAAAGATACAATCAAAGCAAAGGGTTTTGAGATACAAGTTTATCAAGAGACTTTAAGAATGATTTTGTTAGCTTGACGGATATAGCAAGATATAAAAATACGGATGATCCAAGATTCGTTATTCAAAATTGGATGAGAAATAGGAATACACTAGAGTTTATAGGGTTATGGGAGATTCTTAATAACCCTAATTTTAACCGTGTTCAATTCGACACGTTTAGAAATGAAGCAGGACTAAACAGATTTACCATGACACCAAGCAAATGGGTGGAATTAACTAATGCGTTCGGAATTGTATCAAAATCTGGACGCTATGGTGGAACATATGCTCATTATGATATAGCTATGGAGTTTGCATCTTGGATTTCTCCTGAGTTTAAGCTATATATCATACAGGATTACAAGGGATTAAAAGAAAAGGAAAATTCAAAATTATCCTTAACGTGGAATGTACATAGAGAAATTTCAAAAATAAACTATAAAATTCATACAGATGCAATTAAAGAATATTTATTAAATGATTTGACTAAGGAGCAGTTATCATACCAATATGCAAGTGAAGCAGATATGCTAAACGTTGCACTGTTCAATAAGAGCGCAAAGCAATGGAGAGAAGAAAATCCAGAACTCGGGAGAATTATGTGGAAGATAGGAAGTATATTGCAATAGATCTTAAGTCATTCTATGCGTCAGTTGAATGCGTAGATCGAGGACTTGACCCGCTCAATACATATTTGGTCGTAGCAGACGAATCAAGAACAAGCAAGACGATATGCCTTGCAGTTTCTCCTGCGTTGAAATCTCATGGAGTGCCTGGAAGACCTAGATTATTTGAAGTTGAGCAGATTGTTAATGAAATAAATGCTACAAGAGCGATGAACGCAAATTTAAAGAAACTTAGTGGAAAAAGCTATGCGATGAGATTAGTAAACCAAAGGAAAGATATCGGAATCAAATATTATATTGCAAAGCCTAGAATGGCAAGGTATATAGAAGTTAGCAAGCAGATTTACGGTGTTTATCTAAGATATGTAGCACCTGAAGATATACATGTCTATTCTATTGATGAGGTATTTATTGATGCTACACCGTATTTAAGGACTTATTCAATGACGCCAAAAGAGCTTGCGATGAAGATGATATCGGATGTTCTTGATGAGACCGGAATTACAGCAACTGTGGGAATAGGAACGAATCTTTATCTTGCAAAAATCGCTATGGATATTGTGGCCAAACATATTGAAGCTAATGCTGATGGTGTGAGATTAGCTGAGCTGGACGAACTTTCATATAGAAGGCTTCTTTGGGGGCATACGCCTATAACAGACTTTTGGAGAGTGGG
>QWCE01003116.1_pt1 | contig 18956 bp, 10 predicted proteins | sample 1972531 | NCBI WGS metagenome assembly QWCE01 (sample SAMN09866716, study PRJNA288562) | Human gut metagenome isolate term4_stool, whole genome shotgun sequencing... | reverse complement strand
TGACCGACAACCGCAACCGTACCGCTGCCGACCTGCGCCACTACTTCGACAAGAACGGCGGCAACCTGGGCGCTATGGGCTGTGTGGCCTTCCTGTTCAGCCAGAAGGGTGTCATTGACATCTCTCTGGAGGATAAGGATGCCGATGAGGCCATGATGGATGCTCTGGATGCCGGTGCTGAGGACTTTGATGCAGGCGAAGAGGCTGCTGAGATCACCACCGATCCCGAGAACTACTCCGCTGTGGTCAAGGCCATGGAAGAGAAGGGCTACGAGATTCTGAGCGACGACCTGGCCATGGTCCCCATGACCACCACCCGCCTGACCGACCCCGATCAGCTCAAGGCAATGGGCAAGCTGCTGGATGCCCTGGAGGACAACGACGATGTCCAGAACGTCTGGCACAGCCTGGAGAACGAAGAGGATCTGCCGGAATAATGCACCGCAGGTCTGAATAAGGACGTAATGAAGCCGCTTTTTGTGTTGTGATGCACAAAGAGCGGCTTTTTACATGGCGGAAGAAGCATCAGCAGGCAACCACGATCATCTCCTCCGCCCTTAAGTGTTTAGAACCAGCCTCGGCGATGATATTTATCGATAATTGAAACTTTCTGGATTTCATGGTATACTTCTTTTAGGAAAGAGGGTGTTCGGATGCTTTATCCTTTTATGACCTTGAATGATGGGACGGAAATCGTTTATTCCTCGCCAATTCAGAATGGCAATCAGGAGCAGGTAAAGGTACAGATTGAAACACCTGTAGAAAACGGCTTTAAGTCGGCGACCTGTATTCTGCCGGGGTATTTGTGGACCAATAATGGCTATTCTGAAATGGAGATGGCGAGCCTGAAAGAGTTGGTCAAATCAACGGCACATCTTCTGATCCGCTTCTCGCATGAGGGGGGAATCGAAAGTGCCTAGTCTGTTCCGGCTGTTCGGTTATGTGATTTTCTTCTGGAGCAATGAAGGTGCACCGCTGGAACCGGTTCATGTCCATGTTGCAAAGGGTGTTCCGAATGCCAGTGCAACAAAGATCTGGATTACGGAAGCGGGAGGCTGTATCGTGGCCAACAATAACTCGAAGATTCCTGCCAGAACGTTGAGCGCAATTGTAGATGTTCTGGAAAGCCGTTCAAGCTACATTGTGGCACAGTGGAACGATGTGTTTGGTGAATCGAAGTTCTACTGCTGATATTGGTGCGAATTGAGCGCTGCCCCCTGTGAGAAAACTCAGAGGGCGGCGCTTTTTTGCTTTGCCGATTGCGCGGCGGGGGCAAATATGGTACAATAATTTGAAACAGACCACGATGAAACGAGGTGGCGCACATGGAAGCAAAACGCATCTGCCCGTACTGCATGGGAGAGCTGGAGAGCCGGGTGTCGGTGTGCCCGCACTGCGGCGGGGTACTGGCCGGGCGCAACCCGGCGGGCAGCCTGCCGGTGGGCACGCTGCTGGCCGGGCGGTATACCGTGGGCGAGATGCAGAGCATCGACGGCGAGGGCATCCTGTACCGGGGCGTGGAGAACGTCGGGCGGTTCCGGGTGACCATCAAGGAGTATATGCCCCTGACGCTGTCGGCGGAGCGGGGCACGGACGCGCTGCTCCGGCCCAAGCTGGGCAGCGAGGTGCTGTTCAAGACCACCCGGATGGACTTTGCCGATCTCTACCGCTCCATCCAGCGCATCACCCCCGCAAACGGTCTGGAGGCTGTGCTGGACGTGTTCGAGGAGAACAACACCGTCTACGCTGTGATGGAAAACCCCGGCGGCATCCCGCTGCAGCAGTGGCTGGATGAGCGCCCCAGCCCGGTTTCGGCCGAGACGGCCCGCAATATGCTGCAGCCTGTGTTTGACGGCGTGGCGGCCATGCATCAGGTGGGTCTGGTGCACCGTGGCATCTGCCCGGAAAACATCCGGGTGCTGGAAAACGGCCGGGCACGCCTGACGGGCTACGCCACCGTGGGGCTGCGCACGGCGGGCAGCGGCCTGCACGAGCAGCTGTACGAGGGCTACTCGGCACCGGAGCAGTATTCCACCACCGAATTCGAGGGTCGTTACACCGACGAATACAGCCTTGCCGCCGTGGTCTACCGGATGGTCTGCGGGCAGAGCCCTGTTCCTGCGGCACAACGGCTGGTGTCGGACTCCAACCCCCGTGCCCGCACGCTGGAACGGGCAGTGCCGGAGTATGTTTCGGATGTGCTCTGGATGGGCCTGCAGCTCAGGCCTGCCGAGCGTATCCAGACCGTGCCCCAGCTGTTCCAGGCACTGAGCAGCCAAGAGTATACCACGGAGCTCACCCAGACTCTGCAGCAGGCCGCGCCGCGCCCTCAGTCCACCGAGGAAGAGGAGCGGAAAAAGCATATCCTCAGCCTGCGCAACCTGCTGGCGGCCATCCTGATCCTGCTGGCCATCCTGACATTGCTCATCGTGTGGGGGCTGGTGAATCAGGGGCTGCACACCGCAAAGCCTGCGGAATCCACTCCGGCCTCCGAACCGGCCAGCTCGCTGGTGACAGAGCCGGTGAATCTGGCCCCGGATTTTGTAGGGATGAACTACGATTCGCAGGTGCGCAACAACCACAGCTATGCCGGGGATTACCTGTTCTATGTGACCATGGAATACAGTGATACCGTAGAAAAGGGCAAGATCATCCGTCAGACCCCCGAAGCCGGAGAGGTCATCGAAAAGGGCAGCACCATCGATCTGGTGGTCAGCCGCGGCCCACAGATGGTGGAGATGCCCAACGTGGCAGGCTTTACCCGGGATGGCGCGGAGCAGCAGCTGGCGCAGGTGGGGCTGAATGCGAGTTTCTATCCCATTTATAACGATGGCTCCTATGTTTCAGGCTGTGTGGCCTATTGCAGTGAGGAGCCCGGTGCCATGGTGGAGGTCGGCTCGACCATCATCGTCTATATGGCGGCAGAGGTCGAGGCCGAGGTGCCCGCCACCCCGCCCGAGACCACGACTCCTTCTGCCGGTACCACACCGTCTGCCGCGCAGACGGAGCCGCCGACCGGTGGGGCCGGTACCGAAAACGATACGGATTGAACGCAAAGCGGCCTGCCGGAGAGGGCAGGCCGCTTTTTTGATGAGAACGCTTGAAGAAAATGAATGATTCTGATAGAATTATATTAGAATCATTTAGGGGGTGCGCACTATGATCATTAAGTCGTCTACGGCGCTTCGCAATGACTACGGTTCCATTTCAAATCTGGCGCACGGAGCGGGCGAGCCAATCTACATTACAAAAAATGGAGAGGGTGACCTTGTTGTAATGAGCATTGAAGCATTCGAACAGCGGGAAGAGGCGTTGAAACTCCGGGCAAAGCTGGAAGCAGCGGAACAGGGAAGGCTTGCTGGTGCTCCGGCTTACACGCTGGAGGATTCCAGAAAACGGCTGGAGGAGATCTATCGTCGTGGCTAAGATCGAAATTCTGGAGTCGGCACAGCGGGAACTGGAAGCAATCGCAGAGCTTCACATGAATCTGGTAGGGCCGAATTCTGCCCGAAAAATCACGGATCGAATCTTGGATTCTCTTTCGCGGTTGGAACGTTTCCCGCTGTCGGGTTCGCTTCCAAGAGATGCCGAACTGCTGAAAAGCGGCTATCGCTATGTGATCGCCGGGCAGTATCTCTGCGTCTATCGGCTGATTGTGGATACTGTGTTCGTCTACCATATCGTGCATGGTGCAAGTAATTACCCTGTTTTGTTCAAACGGCTGCTGCAAGAAGAATTGAAGAGAGAAGATTGACGCAAAGCGCCCTGCCGGATAAGGCAGAGCGCTGTTGCTGTTTCTGTGTGGGTTTGTCATTTGCAAGTGGCTTGACAGAATCACCGCCTTCCTCGGGACGAAATGCAGGCTGAAAGGCCATTTTACCGGATATTCGACAATTTGCCTTAAAACATTGCCAAATGCTCCAAAATTTGTTACAATGGTGCTGATGATTTGTCCACCGTGGACAAAAAAGCAACGGATGCGTCCGGCTTTCCTGCCGGGGCAGATCTGCGGAACATATTTTTATAAGGGGGCTTTTGCAGATGAAAAAACGATTGATTAGTATGGCACTGGCAGTCAGTATGGCAGTCAGCATAATGCCTGTACCCGCTCTGGCAACAGTAGGGGGGGGGGTATAACCCCGGGAGATGATGCGATAACGCTGTCGGACGCAACGGGCGGCACTTCGAGCGGTACAGCTACACCGGTTTCAGATTTGACGGGGCTGACAGATGCTGCTAGAAAAGGCGGAAATGTCCAGTTGAGCGGCAATATTACGTTAACAGGCACTCTCTCTATCAATAATAAAAAACTGAGCATTGATCTGAACGGCCACACCATTGCAGCGGCAAATAACCAGAGAGCGTTTAACATCTCGAATGGCGGCACGCTGGAAATCAAGGATAGTGTGGGCAATGGTATCATTCAGGGCAATGGTACGGTAACAGGTTCCGGCGGAGCAATCTATATGGAAGGCTCCGGCAGTGCCCTGACGATCAGTGGCGGCACCATTCAGGGCTTTACCGCAAGCACAAGCGGTGGCGGTGTGTACATGAGGGATGGCACCTTCAACATGACCGGAGGCGCAATTGAAAATTGTACAGCATCAGAAGGTGCAGGCGTAAAAATGTATCCTGACTCTGGGAACACCTGTACTTTTACCATGAGCGACTCGGCTGAAATCAAAAATTGCAGCAATGATGGTGTTTCGATTGCTTGGAGTGGAACGTCCAAGTTCACAATGAGTGGAGGAACCATCGACAACAACAAAGGATATGGTTTATGGACTTCCGCTCGTAGCAATACAGAAATCTTACTGAGTGGCGGCACCATTACAAACAGTGAACGCTATGATATGGTCATTCATACTGGTGTTCAGCTGCATGTAAATAATGCTACCGTCAGCGGAAAAATCCAAAACCGTGGAACGATTATCGGAACGGGGAATGCTGAGTTTACCGGAACAGTCGTAAATGAGTCCGCGGGAATGATTAAAAGCGGAAAATTCAAAAGAATTGAAGATGCTTCCACTGCTGGTGTATGCAATGAGGTAGAATATGAGGCGTATGTCAAACTGATTGGCTACAGTTGGCCGGATGAATCAACCTTAAAAGCGATTCAAGACAAAGCGCATGGGAATGCTCAGCTCAAATTCCTGAGCTATGTGACACCGTACGGCATACCACCGTACGCCATGGATAATACATTGACCATCCCCGAAGGCGTTACAGTTACTGTTGATCTGACGGGCAAGCAGGTTGCTGGAGAAAACGCCGAAAAGAAAATCATCAATTATGGTAATCTGACATTGATTGACAGTGGTACGGGTGGTACCCTGAACATTCCCATTGAAAACTACGGAACCCTGAACGCCAACGGCGGTACCGTAACTGGTGAAGTGACCAATAAGGGCACAATCACAACGACCGGAGAAAAGGCGACCCAATTCTCTGGAGGCGTGACAAACGAGAGCGATGGTAAAATTGAGAATGGTACGTTTTCCGGCGAAGTGACCAATAATGGCGCAATTGAGAATGGTACGTTTTCCGGCAATGTGACAAACAACGGAACCATTGGCAACGGCAACTTTACCGGTGATGTGACCAATGAGAAAACCGGTGTGATCTCCGGCGGCAAGTTTGACGAAAGCAAGCTGACCAACAACGGCGGCACCCTGCCCCCGAAGCCGGGCGACAACAAGCCGGATGACACCAACAAGGACAATGACAAGAAGGAAGATACCGAACCGGTTGCTCCTGTTGTCAAGCGGTACGACCTGACCGTCAAGAACGCCGAAGTGACCGTGAAGGATGCTGACGGCAAGGCAGTGGAATTTACCAAGGCCGAGGATGGCACCCTGACGGCTAAAGTTCCCGAAAATGCCGAAGTGACGGTGAAATACACCGCCCCCACCGATGCGATTGTGTTTGACCTGTGGAGCATTAACAGTGATGCGAAGCTGGATGTGAACGTTAAGGAGAACCCCCTGACCTTCAGGATGCCTGCACAGGCTGTGACCATCGAGGCCATGACGCAGGATGCCACCATTGAAAGCGAAGGTCCCGGCGTGCTGGGTACCGCTGCCATGATCGGTGTTGCCGGTGCCGGTACGGCTGTGCTGGGTTATACCGGTTACATGATCGGCACGGAACTGTACCTGAACACTGTCCTGCCTGCCGGTGCAGCTATCCCCCAGAACACCACCGAACTGGCAAAACTCCTCTGGACCGAAGCTGGCAAACCCGCCCCTGCCGCTGTGATGGCTGAGGATGCCACCGACGAGCAGAAGGCTCTGACTTGGGCTGTTGAAAGCCAGCTCATCTCCGCCGATAAGCCCGCAGACGCTTCTGTGGGCCGGTGGGAAGTGATCCGGGGGTGGAATAGGGTGAAAGAGATGAAGTGATCCTTCGTACAAACTCTCAGTCGCCTGCGGCGACAGCTCCCCCTTTGAGGGAGTTGGCAAAGCTGTTAGGCTTTGACTGAGAGGGCAAGGCAACTGCCCGAAGAGGGTTCGCCCGCTCCCCTTCACGAAGAGAGAAACCCCAAGAAAATAACGCAGAAAGCCCCATCGGTACGAAAAATACCGATGGGGCTTTCCGCTTGTTTAGGATAGGAAAGAGAATGGTTCAGTAATGGCCGGGATGCGGGCTTACAGGTTGGTGTAGCCCATGAGGTAGCGGTCTACCTCAGCGGCGCAGTCGCGGCCCTCGCGCAGGCCCCAGACGACAAGGCTCTGGCCCCGGCGCATATCGCCGCAGGCGAACACCTTGTCCACGTTGGTGCGGAAGTGGTCGGTGTCCACGCAGCCGCGGCCGGTCAGGCTGACACCGAAGGCATCGGCCACATAGCTCTCACAGCCCACGAAACCGGCGGCAATGAAGGCCAGCTCGCAGTTGTAGGTGAACTCCTCGCCGGTGGGCACCATGTTGGTGCGGCCGGTCTCGGGGTCACGCTCGGGCTTGAGGTAGGAGATGACGGCAGCGGTCAGGTTGCCTGCATCGTCCTTGAGGAATTCTTTGACCGTGGTCTGGTAGACACGGGGGTCCTTGCCGAACTTTGCCATGCACTCGGTCTGGCCGTAGTCCACCTTGAGCACCCGGGGCCACTCGGGCCAGGGGTTGCTGGCGGCACGCTCCTTGGGGGGCTGCGGCATCATTTCCAGGGCCACCAGATCAGTGCAGCCCTGCCGCAGGGCCGTGCCCTGGCAGTCGTTGCCGGTGTCGCCGCCGCCGATGACCAGAACGTTCTTGCCCTTGGCATCAATGGCCCTGCCGTCGGCAAATTTGCTGTCCAGCAGGCTCTTTGTCACGCTGGTGAGGTAATCCACGGCAAAGTGCACGCCATTGGCATCCCGGCCCGGAACGTTCAGGTCACGGGCCTTTTTGGCACCGCAGCAGAGTACCACGGCATCGTAGCTGTTCAGGATGCTCTCGGCATCCACGGCACCGCCCACATCCATGCTGGTGCGGAACTCCACGCCCTCGGCCTGCATGATCTTGATGCGGCGCTCGATGACGGATTTGTCCAGCTTCATGTTGGGGATGCCATACATCAGCAGGCCGCCCACGCGGTCGGCGCGCTCAAACACGGTGACGGCGTGGCCCCGGATGTTCAGGTACTCGGCCACCGAAAGACCGGCCGGGCCGCTGCCGATGACGGCTACGCTCTTGCCGGTGCGGGCCGGGGGAGGGGCGGCGTGGAGCCAGCCCTTGGCGTAGCCCGTTTCCACGATGGCGTGCTCGTTCTCGCGCACGGTCACGCTGCTGCCGGTCACGTCACCGCAGGTGCAGGCGGCCTCGCACAGGGCGGGGCAGACCCGGCTGGTGAACTCCGGGAAGCGGTTGGTGGCGCGCAGACGGTGGAGCGCCAGCTCCCACTTGCCCTGATAGACCAGGTCGTTCCACTCAGGGATCAGGTTGTTCAGCGGGCAGCCCGATGCCATGCCGCCGATCATCATGCCGGCCTGGCAGAAGGGCACGCCGCAGTCCATGCAGCGGGCGGCCTGGGTCTGCTGCTCCTCGCGGGAGAGCCAGACGTGAAACTCGTTGAAATTTTCAATGCGCTCCAGCGGCGGGACATCCGTGCTGGTCTTGCGCGTGTAATCCATAAATCCAGTGATCTTGCCCATGATCCAGCCCTCCTTACTTCTTCTTCTGCACAGCGTAGAATGCTTCGATCTGTGCCTGTTCGCCGTCCAGGCCGCGCTCCTCCATGGAAGCGATGATCCGGAGCATCCGGTCGTAATCGTAGGGGAGGACTTTCTTGAACTTGGGCAGGTACTCGCTGAAGTTGTCCAGGATCTCCTTGCCGCGGGGGGAGCCGGTGGCTTCCACATGCTCACGGATGAGCTCCTTCAGGGCAGCAACATCATACTTGTGCTCCACAGGCTCCAGGCTCACGGTCTCCTTGTTGACCCGCTGGTAGAAATCCCAGTTCTCGTCCAGAACGTAGGCCACGCCGCCGGTCATGCCGGCCGCGAAGTTCTTGCCGGTCTGGCCCAGGACCACGACAGTGCCGCCGGTCATGTACTCACAGCCGTGGTCACCCACGCCCTCGACAACGGCAGTCGCGCCGCTGTTGCGGACGCAGAAGCGCTCACCGGCCACGCCGGAGACGAAGGCCTTGCCGCTGGTGGCACCGTAAAGGGCCACGTTGCCGGTGATGATGTTTTCCTCGGGCTTGTAGCCGATGCCCTCGGGCGGGCGGACGATGATCTTGCCGCCGGACAGGCCCTTGCCCATGTAATCGTTGCAGTCGCCGGTCAGGCTGAGGGTCAGGCCCTTGGGGATGAACGCGCCAAAGCTCTGGCCGCCTGCGCCGATGCACTCGGCGGTGTAGACATCGTCGGGCAGGGAGCTGCCGTACTTGCGGGTGATCTCGCTGCCAAAGATGGCACCCAGGGCGCGGTCGGTGTTGGAGACCTCCAGCCGGACGCTCTGGGGTGCCTTGCTGCCCAGCTTGAACTTCTTCATCAGCACCTTCATGTCGAGGGTGTTCTCAAGGTGGAAGTCATAGGTGTCGGCAGGCACAAAGTGGACGTTGCTGTTTGCAATGGCCGGGTTGTGCAGGATGCAGTCCAGATTCATCTTGGCGGCACGGCTGCCGGCAGCACTGGGCTTGACATGGAGCAGGTCGGTGCGGCCCACCAGCTCGTCGATGGTGCGCACGCCCAGCTTGGCCATGTACTCCCGCAGCTCCTGCGCCACGAAGGTCAGGTAGTTGATGATATACTCGGGCTTGCCCTTGAACCGCTTGCGCAGCTCGGGGTTCTGGGTGCAGATGCCCATGGGGCAGGTGTCCAGGTTGCAGACACGCATCATCACGCAGCCCTCGCACATCAGCAGGGAGGTGCCGAAGCCGAACTCCTCAGCGCCCAGCATACAGCTGATGGCAACATCGCGGCCGGAGAGCAGCTTGGAATCGCTCTCAATGCGGACGCGGCTGCGCAGGCCGTTCAGGATCAGGGTCTGGTGGGTCTCGGCGATGCCCAGCTCCCAGGGCAGGCCCGCATTCTTGATGGAGGTGCGGGGGGCTGCACCGGTGCCGCCGTCGTAACCGGAGACGAGGATGACCTGTGCGCCGCCCTTGGCAACACCGGCGGCAATGGTGCCGACACCGGCCTCGCTGACCAGCTTCACGTTGATGTTGGCGTGGCGGTTGGCGTTCTTCAGGTCATAGATCAGCTCGGCCAGATCCTCGATGGAGTAGATGTCGTGGTGGGGCGGGGGAGAGATCAGGCCCACGCCGGTGGTGCTGTGGCGGGTCTTGGCGATCCAGGGGTAGACCTTGGCACCGGGCAGGTTGCCGCCCTCGCCGGGCTTTGCACCCTGTGCCAGCTTGATCTGGATCTCTTCGGCGGAGACCAGATACTTGCTGGTCACACCGAAGCGGGCCGAAGCCACCTGCTTGATCTTGGAGTTGCTCTCGCTCTGGTAGCGCTCCTCGGGCTCACCGCCCTCGCCGGTGTTGCTCCGGCCGCCCAGACGATTCAGGGCGATGGCGATGGTCTCGTGGGCCTCGCTGCTCAGGGCACCGTAGCTCATGGCAGCGGCTTTGAACCGCTTGACGATGGAGCTGACGGGCTCCACCTCCTCAAGGGGGATGCCGCCGTTGGGGTCATAGCTGAAGTCCAGCAGGCTGCGCAGGTGCACGCCCTCGGCACCCATGTTGTCCACGGTGCGGGTGAAGTCTTTGAAGGCCTTGTAGTCGCCCGTGAAGCAGGCTTTCTGGAACAGATGGATGGTCTGCGGGGTGAAGAGGTGCTCTTCCTTGCCGCTGCGGAACTTGTGAGCACCGCCGTCGGCCAGCTCCATGTTGATATCCAGACCCAGCGGGTCAAAGGCGGCGTTGTGGGCAGCTTCCACATCCGCCTGAATGTCCTCCAGACCGATGCCGCCCACACGGCTGACCGTGCCGGTGAAGTACTTGTCGATGACATCCTTGGAGATGCCGACCGCCTCAAAGATCTGGCTGCTCTGGTAGCTCTGGATGGTGGAGATGCCCATTTTGGAGGCGATCTTCACGATGCCGTTCAGCACAGCCTTGTTGTAGTCATCCACGGCGGCGTAGTAATCCTTGTCCAGCAGACCCTCGTCGATGAGCTGGGCAATGGTGTCGTGGGCCAGATAGGGGTTGACGGCGCAGGCACCGTAGCCCAGCAGGGTGGCAAAGTGGTGCACCTCGTGGGGCTCGGCACTCTCAAGGATGAGGGCCATGGCTGTGCTCTTCTTGGTGCGGATGAGGTACTGGGACACGGCAGAAACGGCCAGCAGGCTGGGGATGGAAACATGGTACTCGTCGATGTCGCGGTCAGAGAGGATGATGATGTTGGCACCGTCCTTGTAGGCGCGGTCCACCTCCAGAAATACGCGGTCGATGGCCTTTTCCAGGCTGGTGTTCTTATAGTAATTGATGGACACCGTGGCGGTCTTGAAGCCGGGCACGTTCATGTGCTTGATCTTGAGCAGATCGGTGCTGGTCAGGATGGGGTTCTGCACCTTGAGCACCTTGCAGTTCTCGGGCTTGTCCTCCAGCAGGTTGCCGTGGGCACCCACATAGACGCTGGTGGAGGTGACCACCTTCTCACGGATGGCATCGATGGGCGGGTTGGTGACCTGTGCGAACCGCTGCTTGAAGTAGTTGAACAGCGGGGGATGCTGGTCGCTCAGGACAGCCAGCGGGGTGTCGGTGCCCATGGCCCCGGAGGGCTCTGCACCGGCCCGGGCCATGGGCAGGATCAGCTCCTTGATCTCCTCGTATTTGTAGCCAAAGACCTTCTGCAGGCGGGTCAGCTCCTCGCCGGTGTAGCTGGGGACCTTGATGTTGGGGATCTTCAGGTCCTTCAGCCGGACCAGATTCCGGTCGATCCACTCGCCGTAGGGTTCGCGGCTGGCGTAGTATTCCTTCAGCTTCTCGTCATCCACGACCTTGCCCTTGACGGTATCCACCAGCAGCATCTTGCCGGGGCGCAGGCGGTCTTTCATCAGGATGTTATCGGGGGCGCAGGGCAGCACGCCCACCTCAGAGGACAGGATCATCCGGCCGTCCTTGGTGATATAGTAGCGGCTGGGGCGCAGACCGTTGCGGTCCAGCACCGCACCCACCACGTCGCCGTCGGAGAAGAGGATGGCGGCGGGGCCGTCCCAGGGCTCCAGCATGGTGGCGTAATACTGGTAGAAATCGCGCTTCTTCTGGCTGATGTTCTTGTTGTTCTCCCAGGGCTCGGGGATGGTGATCATCACAGCCAGAGGCAGGTCCATGCCGTTCATCACCATGAACTCCAGCGCGTTGTCCAGCATGGCGGAGTCCGAGCCGGAGGTGTTGATGATAGGCAGGATCTTGTTCATGTCGTCCTGCAGGATGGGGCTCTCGATGCTCTCCTCACGGGCCAGCATGGCATCGGTGTTGCCCTTGATGGTGTTGATCTCGCCGTTGTGCAGGATGAACCGGTTGGGGTGGGCACGCATCCAGCTGGGGTTGGTGTTGGTAGAAAAGCGGCTGTGCACCATGCCGATGGCGGATTCGTAGTCCTCGTCCTGCAGGTCAAGGTAGAACAGGCGCAGATCGTGCACCAGGAACATGCCCTTGTAGACGATGGTGCGGCTGGACAGGCTGGGCACATAGGTGCCGTTGCTGGCCTGCTCGAACACCCGGCGGACGATGTAGAGCCTGCGGTCAAAATCAATGCCCTTGCTCACACGGGCAGGCTTTTTGATGAAGCACTGCCAGATGGAGGGCATGCAGTCCCGGGCCTTCTGGCCCACGGCATCGGGGTCTACCGGCACCCTGCGCCATGCCAGAAACTCAAGCCCCTCCTTGCGGGTGACCAGCTCAAACAGCTTCATGGCCTGTGCCCGCAGGTGCTCGTTCTGGGGGAAGAAGAACATGCCGACACCGTATTCCCGCTCGTTGCCCAGGCTGATGTTCAGCTCATCGGCCACCTTGGAGAAGAACTTGTGGCTGATCTGCAGCATGATGCCCACGCCGTCGCCGGTCTTGCCCTCGGCATCCTTACCGGCGCGGTGCTCCAGACGCTCCACGATGCTCAGGGCATCGCTGACCGTCTGATGGCTCTTGCGGCCCTTGATGTCCACCACAGCGCCGATGCCGCAGGCATCGTGCTCGAACTGAGGGTCATACAGGCCAAGAGGCGTGGCGTTTTCCGTAAATTGATCCATTGCCTTTCCCATCCTTATCTCTCAAAATATCCTCTGGGCCGCGGCACGATCCGCAGCCTCTTGCACAGAAAACAAAAAAAGCGCCCCAGAAGGGTATAGAATACCCCTCTGGAACGCCTTTGTTCCGATGATTCTATTATAGCGGATGGTGAGAGATGTTCAAGTGACAGCTGCGCCAAACTTGATGCCCTGAAGTCCGGTCATCTTGTGCGGTTTGATGGAATGATGAACGCATTTCATCAAAACCTTGAAAAAACCGCCGCATCCGGCTGCCGGTCTGGGGCAGGGGATGCGGCGGTTTGCGTATGATTGCGGGGCGTTTCTGTCCTTAGTGCTTTGCGGCGCGCTGTTTGCGGTCGAAGAACCACCCGCATACCAACAGACCGATGCCAAAGATCAGAAGCACGGCAGCCAGCCAATCGGTGGTACCGGTCTGGATCAGGGTCACGGTCGTGGTGTTCTGCGTGGGCGTTTCCTCCGGCTGGGCCAACGACGCGGACGTGTCAGTCTGAGCCGGTTTCTCCGCAGGCAGCTCGCCGGGGGCCTCGGTTTCCTCGGTTTCCTCGGGGATCTCGGGTTCCTCAGGCTCCTCGGGGGTCTCGGGGGTCTCCGGCCCCTCAGGCTCCTCGGGGATCTCGGGGGTCTCCGGGTCTACGGGAACGACCGGAACATAGGGGGTGTCCGGGCTGTTCTTCAGGTTGGTAAAGACGACCTTGGCGGTGTCGTTCTGGGGCACAACGCCGGTCTCTGCAGGGTTGAGATTCAGCAGGGTCCAGCCGTCCTGAGCGGTTTCGGTGATGGTATAGCCGATGCCTGCGGGCAGGTTCGAGAGCGTGATGCTCTCGCCGCTTTTCAGGGTGAAGGATGCCTTGCCGTTTTTGAACGGGACACCGCACCATTTGTCGTCGATCGTGGTGATGGTATCATCGTCCAGCGTGAGCTCAAAGGTGAACGCGGTGTCATAGTCGCTCGGCAGCAGTTCCCCGAGCGTCTCTTTGCAGACGGTCAGGCTGCCGATGCTGCCGTGTGCGGCCTTGAGGGACAGGGGGCCGGTGTAAGAATTGACGGGTGCGACGAGAACCATGTGCAGATCCGCTTCGTCCCCGTGGGCGTTCCAGCGGGTGGTTTCATAGTCGTCGTACCAGCCGGTAATGAAATCATAGCAGTCCGGTTCGCCGTCCAGCGCCCAGCCTTTGCCGGTATCGCCAAAGGTGATGGTGGCACCGTCTGCGTTGTAGATGTCGTCACCAGAAAGCCTTGCGTGATTGTTGTACAGCTCTACATCGTCTGAAAGAATCGCAGTGCCAGAGTTCACAAGTCCGCCGCCTACAGAACCGGCATGGTTATAGCGTACACTGCCGGCCAGCAGGTTCAGCGTCGCATGCTCATCGTTTTGGATACCGCAGTTGCTGTTGTATTCCACCTGCAGATTGGCACCCTTTTCCACGGTGAAGAGATTGCAGTTGACGATACCGGACACCGTATTGTAGTTGGCAGTGACATTTGCACCGCTTTCTATCAGAAAAGCACCCTGCTTCAGATCATCCATCACTTGATTGTAGATGCCATGGGCACCGTTGTGGTTGGCGGTGACATTTGCACCGGACTCAATCGTCAGATAGGAATCGTAACTGTTGTAGATACCGAGCTTAGCATTGTTGTCCACTGAAACATTGGCACCATTCTGGATGTGCAGCTTACAGCTGTTCACGATGGCAGCCAGGCCCTTGTTCTGACATACGGAGACGTTTGCACCACTTTCAATGGTCAGGTCGGCGCCTGCATACACATACAAACCGCCAGAGCCGTAGCCCGGGTCATTTGTGCCGTTGCCGTCGCAGATGACCTGCGAACCGCCTTGGATCACGCCAATGCCGCCGACACCAAGGCCGGAACCGCCATTGTCGCGGATATCAAGGGTAGAACCGGAATCCACGTCAAGGCCATCAACGAAAACAGCGTAGCCATACCATGCGCCGGTGTTTCCGGTGGCGGTCAGGGTCGAGGATTCCATGGTCAGCTTACCGCCATAGCAGCCAATGCCGAAGCCGTAGCCATCAGGATCGGATTTGCCGTTGTCCATCACCACGACATTTGAACTGGACAGTGTGATGTCGATCGGATCGATCGTCATGGCCGCATGGGCACAGCCTGTGATCTCAAGATAAGAGTTGTTGATCTTGATCTCACGGTTAGGTTGTCCTTTAAATTCCGAGTCATCGGCGTAGATACCACTTGCACGATAATTAGAGACACCACGGATCACGGCGTATGATCCATCCAGATACAGGTTGCTCTTCTGATACAGATAGATGCCGCTGCCGCAGCTTCCATCCGGGATCAACGTAAAGTTGACGTTGTTCAGTCTCAGATTCGAGTTGCTGATCAGGTTGGCCGTTCCTCCTGCGCCACCTTCATGGGTATGAGTATGCGCATAGATATTCAGCGTAAGATCTTTAAACGTGATATCACTGTGCGATGCATACATACCGTTCTGGTTCAGCGTCAGCGTGCGGGTACCGCCGCCGGAAATGGTCAGGGTCTTGTTATCGAACGTAAGACCTTCATACAGCTCAATGTTCGCCAGCAGGTCGATCTGATCACCATCCGTCGCGGCAGTGATTGCATCGTCCAGTGTGGAGTAGTAGTACGTATCGTCGATCTTGTCGATCTTGCACACAGCCTGGGTTGTGGGGCTTGTGGTGCTGTCGTCGTCGTCCGCAGGGTCATCGCCACCCGATTCCTCGTCAGGAGTTTTGGGGGTGAGATTCCCTGCGGGCAGGTCATCCGCTGCTGCTTTATCGCGGTCCGCGTCCGCAGGGTCATCGCCACCCGATTCCTTGTCAAGAGTTTTGGGGGTGGGATTCCCTGCGGGCAGGTCATCCGCTGGTGCTTCATCGTTGTCCGCATCCGCAAGGCTTTTCTCCGAGCCCGTCTCCGAAAGGTCGGGAACAGGAGGTTCCTGTTCCTGCGAATCATCAAGGGAGTAGGGGACGGTGGAAAGGTCACTCCAGTCCAGAATGGTGCCGTCCGAATCCGTGATGGTGGGGTCGGGGCTCAGTGCAAGTACACTCAGCGGCAGAACATGAAGCAGCAATCCGATGGTAAGTATCACTACGAACCATCTCTTTTTCATAATTTTTTCTCCTCCTCTTTCTAAAATATAGTACATTTTGTGTACTGCTAATATAGTAGCATCGGATGTTCGGAAATACAAGAGGTTCAAACGAATTTGAAACCGAAAGATCCAAATTTTTGAAGCGGCGGGGAACCGCGCCGGAGTTTCTCCGGAAAATGATTCCTGCACAGGAGTGAAAGCTTGTCCCTACGCCGGAAATTCCCAGAAATTATGAAAAAGTTTCGACACAAGAAAAACTCCCGGGAAATCCCGGGAGTATAGCAGAAACGAAGCAAGAAATTCCCTGCGGCGGCAGTCAGCGTCCCAGAATGGCCCGCAGGTCCTCTTCCGGGGTCGTAATGGCTTTCAGGTCATAGCGGCGCTGCAATTCCTGCACCACCCCCGGAGAGAGAAAGGCCGGGAGGGTGGGGCCGAGCCGGATGTTCCGGATGCCCAGCGCCAGCAGTGCGATGAGGATGCAGACGGCCTTCTGCTCGAACCAGCAGAGCACCAGCGAGAGCGGCAGGTCGTTGACGGTGCAGCCGAAGGCATCGGCCAGAGCCAACGCAATCTGAATGGCGCTGTATGCATCGTTGCACTGGCCCACATCGAGGATGCGGGGCAGGCCCGCCACGGTGCCGAGATCCAGGTCGTTCAGGCGGAATTTGCCGCAGGCCAGCGTCAGGATCACGGTGTCGGGCGGGGTGAGCTTGGCGAACTCGGTGTAGTAGCGGCGGGAAGGCCGGGTGCCGTCACAGCCGCCCACCAGGAAGAAATGGCGGATCTGCCCGCTTTTCACGGCCGCAACGATCTCATTGGCGTGGGAGAGCACAGCGCTCCGCGCAAAGCCGGTCACGACGCTGCGCCCGCCGTTGATGCCGGGCATGGCGGTGTCTTCCGGATAGCCCCCTAGTTCCAGTGCTTTGGCAATGACGGGGGAGAAATCCCGCTCTGGCCCGATGTGCGGGACGCCGGGATAGGACACCACCGAGGTGGTGAACACCCGGTCGGCGTAGCTCTCCCGCAGGGGCATGATGCAGTTGGTGGTGAAGAGGATCGGGGCCGGGATGTCCTCAAACTCCCGCTGCTGGTTCTGCCAGGCTGTGCCGAAGTTGCCCTTCAGATGCGGGTACTTCTGCTTCAGCTCCGGGTAGCCGTGGGCGGGGAGCATTTCCGAGTGGGTGTAGACGTGGATGCCTTTGCCCGCCGTCTGCTCCAGCAGGCACTTCATGTCGTAGAGGTCGTGGCCGGAAATGACGATGAACGGCCCTTTCTCGATGACGAGCGGCACCTCTACCGGCTCCGGCTGGCCGAAGGCCCCGGTGTTAGCGGCGTCCAGCAGCTCCATGCAGCGGTAGCTGGCATTGCCGGTCTTCTGCACCAGTGCCCAGAGGGCGTCGATGGAGCATTCGCTGCCAACGGCCTGCAATGCTTCGCAGAAGAAGCGGTCCAGCTCCGGGTCGATGCGGCCCAGCACCCGCGCATGGTAATTGTACGCTGCCATGCCGCGCAGGCTGAACAGGACGAACGATTTCAGACTGCGGATGTCCTCGTCCGGCTCGTGCCAGAGGTTTGCCATGTCGTAGTCGAACCCGATGCCGGGGCAGGCCGCATGGATGCTCTCGGTCAGCTGGTCCACGGTCTGCGGGTCGAAGTTCACGTTGGTGATGGTGGTGAACAGCCCTTCCATCAGCAGAAGTGCCTGTTCCGGGGCGGGGGCCCGCCCCTCGCCGATGAGCTGACTGGCGTAGGAGATGAGTGCGCCGGTCAGGCGGTCCTGCGCCGCTGCCGTGTCCGCGCTTTTGCCGCAGACACCGGCCTTACCGGTACAGGCAGTGCAGTGCGCCGCCTGCTCGCATTGAAAACAAAACATCTGTTCGTCCATTTCAGAACCCTCTCTTCGCTTGATGTGGTCAGTATGGACGGGTTGGCGGGGTTTTATACAGGCCGCACGAGGGGCGTTTTCTCGGCGAGTATCCGAGGTGGGGCCCCGCTTGCGGGGCGGGCATGGAATGTCCGTTGACCCGCCGGGAAAAGCTCCCGGAGATGCGGCCAGCGAATAGATACAAAAAGAGCCGCGCTCTTGCGAACGCAGCTCTTGAAAATGCTTTGGAACAATTAGTAGGTGATGCCCTGTGCCATCATGGCGGTGGCCACCTTCAGGAAACCGGCGCAGTTTGCACCGACCATCAGGTTGCCCTCGGAACCAGCGGCAACGGAAGCGTCATAGGAAGCGTGGAAGATGCCCTCCATGATGCCCTTCAGCTTGGCATCCACTTCCTCAAAGCTCCAGCTCAGACGCTCGGAGTTCTGGCTCATCTCCAGGCCGGAGGTGGCCACGCCGCCGGCGTTGGCAGCCTTTGCGGGTCCGTACAGGACACCGTTGGACAGGTAGACCTCGATGGCCTCGGGCGTGCTGGGCATATTTGCGCCCTCGCAGACAACGGTGCAGCCGTTCTTGACCAGAGCCTCAGCGGACTCCTTGTTGATCTCGTTCTGGGTCGCGCAGGGCAGGGCGATGTCGCAGGGGACAGTCCAGACCTTGGAGCAGTCGGCAACGTAGGTTACACCGGCGTGGGTCTCGGCATACTCTTTGATGCGGCCGCGGCGGACTTCCTTCAGCTCCTTGACGTAAGCCAGATCGATGCCGTTGGGGTCGTAGACGTAGCCGTTGGAATCGGACATGGTAACGACCTTTGCGCCCAGAGCCTGGGCCTTCTGGCAGGCATAGATGGCAACATTGCCGGAACCGGAGATGACCACGGTCTTGCCCTCAAGGCTGTCGTTGCGCATACACTTCAGAGCCTCGGCGGTGAAGTAGCACAGACCGTAGCCGGTGGCCTCGGTACGGGCCAGAGAGCCGCCGAAGGTCAGGCCCTTGCCGGTGAGCATACCGCCCTGGAAGCTGTTGGTCAGGCGCTTGTACTGGCCGAACATGTAGCCAACCTCGCGGCCGCCGACACCGATATCACCGGCGGGGCAGTCCACGAACTGGCCGATGTGGCGGTACAGCTCGGTCATAAAGCTCTGGCAGAAACGCATGACTTCCATGTCGCTCTTGCCATGGGGGTCAAAGTCAGAGCCGCCCTTGCCGCCGCCCATGGGCAGGGTGGTCAGGCTGTTCTTGAAGGTCTGCTCAAAGCCCAGGAACTTCAGGATGCCC
>QWCE01003114.1_pt1 | contig 18963 bp, 17 predicted proteins | sample 1972531 | NCBI WGS metagenome assembly QWCE01 (sample SAMN09866716, study PRJNA288562) | Human gut metagenome isolate term4_stool, whole genome shotgun sequencing... | reverse complement strand
TCTGAAATTATTTTGAAAAACAATTTGCAAGAGGGAGTCCTTGCCTTTGTGCCAATGGAAAGAGGAGAGTACAACAAGAGAGGTTACAACCAGTGCGAAATTTTGGCAAAGGAAGTTTCAAAATCCACAGGCATGGAAATGACAAGCCTTTTAAAGAAAATAAAAAAGACCAAGAGACAGGTGGGCCTTGGCTACGAAGAGAGACAGGAAAACTTAAGAGGTGCCTACGAATTTAAAGGTGATTTAACAGGCAGAGATGTGGTTTTAATTGACGACATACTTACCACCGGCGCCACGGGGGATGAGTGTGCAAAGACATTAAAAGAAAAGGGAGCCTCGAAAGTCTCCCTAATTGTTTTGGCATCACTTGCCTTTTATTAAAGTTTCAAAATAACTGTGCTCCAAGCCCATATTATAGTGCTTGGAGTAGAAGTATGCATTTAGTTCTCCTCCTAAGAGAATAATTGTATTCATCAAAAACAGCCACACCAAGAATATTGCCATACTTGCAAGGGATCCGTAGGTGACGGAGTAACTGCTTAAGTTGTTTGCATAGTATGAGAAGAGCAAACTTGCCAAAATTACAAACAAAGTTGAGAATACGGTTCCCGGTAAAAACAATTTAATCGGGACCGTTTTTTTATTGTCCAAATTCGGCGCCAGATAGTAGAGTAAAAAGAAAACCACCGCCATGTATACCAGGGGAAAGAAGATGGAGTTCACTGCTTCAAAAAATATTCTTATGGCCTCGTACTCATTTACATAGGTGTAGATTAAAGTCTCAAGTCTTTGACCGAAGACTGTAAACATAGTCAGAAAAACTATGAGGACAATCATTGCCACAGTAAGAAATATTGAGATAATTGAAGCCTTAAAATAATTTCTCCTCTTTGTGACGCTGTATGCCACGTTAATATTTATTACAAGGGAAATAATCCCTCTGGATGCAGGCCAAAGACCTAAGAGGATGGAGATAATCAAAAGAGATGTAGTACTTGTAGCTTCAATATTTGAAATAAAGTCGGTAAAAATACTTTGAATCTCAACGGGCAGTGTGTTAAAAATTTCCGGCACGGAAAAATACTTGTGCAAATTTATTTTCGCCGCAATATTTACAAATGCAATTAAAAAAGGAAAGATACTTAGGACAAAATAGTACACGGAAGAGGACGCCAAGGTCGTCACTCTGTGGTATATAAATCTGTATGTCATAGCATCTATTAAATTTATAAACTTGTTGTCTTTATGCTTGTTGTAAAATTTTTCTAAACTCATGCATCAATATTAACACGGCTATAGTTAAAATGCCATCACGGGTAATGGTTAAAGATAAGGGACTTATGGTAAAATATTAAAGAGGTGATATTATGGAATACAATATTTTAGTTTGTGACGACGAAGAGGACATATTAAGAGCCATCACTATATATTTGGAAGCCGAAGGATACAATGTTTTTACAGCAAAAGACGGCTACGAGGCACTTGAAGTCATAGACAAAGAGAATATTCACTTGGGACTTATTGACTTAATGATGCCGAAGATGGACGGAATTTCCACAATATTAAAAATCAGAGAGAAAAACAACATACCTTTAATAATACTGTCGGCAAAAAGTGAAATCACCGACAAGATAATCGGACTTAACGTGGGAGCCGACGACTACATAACAAAGCCCTTTAACGCCATCGAGCTTACGGCGAGAGTGGCATCCATGCTTAGAAGATATACATCTCTTGGCAGCGCCGACATAGAAAAAGACGTAATCAAAGTAGGAAGAATTGAAATAAGAGACAAGTCCAAGGAAGTATATGTAGACGGCGAGAGCGTAAACCTTACGCCCTACGAATACAAAATTCTCCTGTTACTTTTGAAAAACAAGGGCAAGGTGTATTCCTCAAAAGAAATATACGAAAATGTATGGGAAGAAGAAGCTCACGACGTGAAAAAAATTATTTCCGTACACATATCACACCTGAGAGACAAGGTGGAGATAAACCCGAAGAAGCCCGATGTAATAAAGAGTATTTACGGAATGGGGTACAAGGCGGAAGACATTTAGAGGTATAAATGGATAGACTGAGAGAAAATATTAGAGAGTATTTCGGAAACTTCTACTGTGAAAATTTACTCCTAATATTTTTAATTTTAAAGATAATATTAAAAACTACATACACCTCGGTCCTAATACCCTTTGTTATGGTAATAATCATAAGAGGAGCCTACGGCAACTTTAAAAAGATTTCCTTTGTAAAGCTTTTGTTGGAAGACGCGGGATTTTTGTCCGCCCTATTAGCCTTTATAAATGTTGTCCTAATAATACTTGGATTTATATACGAAAATATATTTTATCTCTTGCTCGTAAGGGCAATATTTGAAATTGAAAGCTTTGCCATTCAGGACAGAATAATAAGAGAAGGCTTTGAATCCATAAGAGAAGGAAGGGGCCTTGGAGAAATATCAGACCTTGCAAGACCTGAGACTGTGAGAAATTTAAAGGGCCTTGTCCTATTTGACAAGACCTTTGAAGAATCTTTAAGGGAAAAAATTGAAAATGAGAGAATAAAGACGGAGTTTATTACCAACATAACTCACGACATTAAGACACCCCTTACGTCTATCATCAACTACACGGACATATTGGCAAAAAAAGAAGAGATGGACGAAGAAGCCAAGGCATACATTAAGATACTTGGCAGAAACTCACAGCGTATGAAGGACTTAATAGTTGACATGCTTGAAGCGTCAAAGGCGGCAAGCAGAAATGTAAAGGTAGAGAAGAACTTTATCGAATTTAACGAATTGTTTTTGCAAATCTACGGAGACTTTGACGATCAATTTGTCAAAAAATCCTTGGAGCTAAAATACAACTCCGACGAAGAAAATATATACATGTATACCGACGGCAATATTTTGTCCCGGATAGTGCAAAACTTGCTTTCCAACATAAACAAGTACGCAAGAGAAGGCACAAATGTGGAAGTAGATGTTACGTCTAAAGATGACCTTACAATTAAAATATCAAATATTTCAAATAGAAAATTTGACGAAAAAGACGTAATACTTGAAGACGCCTTTGTAAAATTTGACAAGAGCAGAAACACAAACGGATCGGGCTTGGGCCTTTACATTACCAAAAATTTGGTAGAGCTTTTAGGGGGCAAGTTTAATATTCACTTAAAAGACGACATATTTACAGCGGAAGTGACAATAAAAAAATAACATATTGATAATAGAGAGTTTGGAGAGATAGATGAAAGATTTAGATATAATTTTCGGAGAACTGAAAGAAGGAATTTTGATTTGCGACAAGGATTCAAAAATTTCATATTGTAATAAAAGTTATTTGAATTTCATAGGCAAATCTTTGGCTGAAGTCCGAGGAAAATATCTAAGAGACATTAGACCCGGCGCACAGCAACCTGAAGTTATAAGAAATGGCAAGCCTGTTTTCGGCGCCCTTCGCAAAGAAGAAGGCGAAGAATACTTTGTAAACATGTATCCCATGTTTGATAAAGGTGAAGTAGTCGGGGGCATATCTGTCGTAACATTTTTAAAAAATGCAAATACTATCAAAGAAGGAATTGAAGAAGTAGAGAGAAGACAGAGATACCTGGACAGAAGGATCAGAGAGACCAACGGCGCCTACTACACCTTTGACGATATAATTTCCATATCCCCAAGCTCAATAGAAACAAAAAATATAGCAAAGAAAATTGCCAAAAGGGATGTGGACGTTTTAATAGAAGGAGAGAGCGGAACAGGTAAGGAACTTTATGCTCAATCTATACACAACGAATCGCCAAGGGGATCAAATCCTTTTATAGCCGTGAACTGCTCCACATTTCCGAAGGACATACTTGAGTCGGAGCTCTTCGGTTATGAAGAGGGCACATTTACCGGAGCATTAAAAGGCGGCAAAATCGGACTCTTTGAATCGGCAAATCACGGCACGATTTTCTTAGACGAAATATCGGAAATGGACATGGCACTTCAAGCCAAACTTCTCCGTGTGCTTCAAGAGAAAAAAATCAGAAGAGTAGGCGGCAGAGAAGAGATACCCATAGACGTGCGAATTATAAGTGCATGTAACGTAAACCTAAAGGACTATATCAAAGAAGGAAAATTTAGAGAAGACTTATACTACAGAATTGCTGTAATACCCATTACAATTTTGCCTTTGAGAGAGAGGAAAGAGGACATAGCACCCCTTACCGAACACTTTATAAAGAGATTAAATGTAAGGCTTAAGAAAAACTTTACACTTACAGCCGGAGCGAAAAATCTTTTATACGCCTATGATTGGCCGGGGAACATTAGAGAACTTAAAAATGTAATGGAATTTTCGGCGGTAATGACACAGGACGAAGTATTAGATGAATATAACTTCCCACCGCGAATGATAGACTCAAAATATTTAAGGGACGAAAGGCCCGTAACCTTGGACCAAAGGACGAGAGAGTTTGAAAAGAAAGAAATAGAGAGAACCCTTAGAAACTTTCCCGACACGGTAGAAGGCAAGAAAAAAGCTGCAAAAGCCTTGGGCATATCCCTTGCAACTCTTTACAATAAGTTGAGTTTCTAAGAATGTAGAAATAACACAAAATTTTTCTAAAATAATAGAAATCATAATAAGTCTCAATAAAGCATTGATTGTTTATTGAGTTTTATTATAAGCATATTTAATTTCTAAGGTTTTAGAAAGATAATATTAAAAAAAACATAAATATTTTAAAGAATAAGGTTATATCTATGCTATGAGCCTTATTCTTTTTTAATTTTTTTGGCATGAGTCTTGCAATATATATTATTGCAAGATGAAAGGCTTGAAGGAGGTAGTAAAATGACGATGAAGCTAACAACTTATGAGCAGGAAATGCTTGACGGTAAGCATGGAGAAGCAAAGCAGTTGGCAATGAAAATAATGATGAAAATCGGAGAACCGCTTGGCGCAAAAGAATTTGCAGAAGTAGTTTCCGTACAAGCTATGGCACATTTCGGTTCACTTCATATTGCAGGTAGAGACTATATGAAGAGACTTGCTGACATGGGCGGCAAATGTGTAGTTCCATGTACACAAGACCCGGCATCTATACCATTTAGAAATTGGGAAGAAATGGGATATGACAAAGAATATGCCAAAAACCAAATGAAGCTTGTTGAATCTGTTATGAGACTTGAAGAATATCACGGTTGGTCATGTACACCATACATACAAGGCAGTATTCCAAGATTCGGACAAAATGTTGCTTGGGCAGAATCATCTGCCGTAGTATATGCTAACTCAGTTTATGGCGCAAGAACTAACAGAACTCCCGCAGGGTTATCAATATGTGCTGCATTAACAGGAAGAATTCCTAAGTTCGGCTTATATTTTGATGAAAATAGAAAGGCACAAGTAAAAGTTACGGTTGATGCAGGTCCATTGTCAGATCTTGATTACAATACTATTGGAATTATTATTGGTAAGCGCGTAGGAAATTATATACCTGCAATATATGGGCTGCCAAAAGAAATGACAAATGAAAATTTAAAATACTTAGGGGCGTGTGCTGCATCCAGCGGTTCAGTAGCACTTTTCCATGCTGTAGGAATAACTCCTGAAGCAATAATGGAAGAACCTTTTAAAGATTCTGAGCCTGTAATGGAATTTACTATTGACAGAGCTTTAATAGAAGAAACAGAAAAATCAATGACAACTAAAAATCCTGGTGAAGTAGATCTATACGTAACCGGATGTCCACATAGTACTGCACAAGAAATAACAAAGATATCAAAATTAATGAAAGGCAGAAAAGTAAAAGAAGGCAAAGACATATGGATTTTTACAACTGCTGAAGCAGATGGAATGTTAAGAAGATCAGGTGTAGTACAAGAATTAGAAAAAGCAGGCGTTACCATGATGATACAAACTTGCTTGGTAATCAGTCCTTTGGTAGGTAATGGTAAATATAAAACATTAATTACCGATTCAGGGAAAAACGCAAGTTACCTTCCATCAGAGCACAAAATTGAACTAATTTATGCATCCGTTGAAGATTGTATAAAAGCAGTTACAGAAGAAGTTTAGGAGGAGAGTAAATGGCAGAAACTATAATTTTAAAAGGTAGACCTTTAGCTCCCGGGATTGTTGAAGGAGAAGCACTTGTGAGCCACGAATCTCTGGTTTGGTCTCACGGGGTAAATCCTCCGACAGGTGAAATAGTTGATGTTAGAGTTAAAGTTTGTGGTCAGAACGTAAAAGATAAAGTACTTGTATATCCACTTGGCAAAGGCTCAACAGCTACAGCTACATGGATACTTGAAAATACAAGATGTGGTAATGCGCCAAAAGCATTTTTAAATAGAGAAACAGAGTTAATTATTTTAACCGGGGCAGCATTATCTACAGAATTATATAATGTTGAAATTCCTGTTGTTGACAGATTTGATAAAGACCCGTTAGAAGTTATAGAAACAGGCGATTGGGTTAAAGTTGATGGAAACACAGGTATTGTAGAAGTTACTAAGAAATAAGTTAAAAATTTAAGGAGGACAAAATGGCAAAAGAGCACATTAAAGTAAGTTTGAAGGACGCAGTAGTTTATGAACCACCGGGACACAATGACACATATAACAGAAGGTTAGCAGGTCCATTTAACGGTTCAAATAATGTTGAGTTTATTATTGGTGAAATGGGGAAAACGGGAGATGCAGATCCTCACACTCACCACGGATTTGACCAATTAATGTACATATTGGAAGGTCAGCTTAGAATTACTTCTCCTGCTACAGGAAAAGAAGATCTATTTGAGCCCGGCGATTTAGTAATATTCCCGGACGGATGTGAACATAAAGTTGTAGTTGAATCTGAAAATTCTAAATTTATAGTAGTTTATGGACCACCGAAACAACATCAAGATGAAGATGGAAACTGGGTTCACTAATTAGTAAAAATTGTAATAAAATATTTAAATAATATTATAGGTGCCCTTTAAGGGCACCATAACTTTTAATAATACTTATATTGATTGAGGAGGATAGTATGAATATTGCTTTATTAGCTATTATATTTTTAATTGTAGCCATAGCGTTTGGATTTATAAAAGGAATGAACACAGGTGTTGTTGCCATGGCATTTGCTCTTATTGCAGCTATTGCTGTTGGTATAAAAGATAAACAACTTTTATCGGGTTTCCCTGTTAGCATGTTTTTAATATTATTTGGAACAATGTTTCTATTCGGTATTGCAGAGAAAACAGGAGCTATGCACTTATTAGCAAGAAAAGTTATTGCTATGGTTGGTGATAAGTCATGGTTACTTCCTTGGGCAATTTTTGTTTTGGCATTGGGCATTTCAGCTATGGGAGCAGGACCTGCGCCTGCAATAGCAATAGTTGCTTTACCTGCAATTTCTTTAGCTATAGAAATGGAAGTACCTCCATTTTTGTTTGGAGTTATGTGTGCGATGGGAGCAGATTGCGGAGCGGCATCGCCTATATCAACAGCGGGAATTGTTGCACAACAATTAACTGAAGATTTTGCATGGGGAGCTATACAGCCTACATATTTTATTAACTCTATCATCGGTCATGTTTGTGTAGCTTTAGGATGTTATATTTTACTTAGAGGATGGAAAATTAAACCTAAGAAGAAAATTCACCTAAGTGAAGTTCCACAATTTAATAAAAATCAAGTTATTACTCTAATTGGAATATTAGTTTTTATAGTTTTAGTTGCAACACTTAAGAGAAACGTTGGTTTAATTGCATTAATAGTTGGATTAGTTTTAATTTTAATTGATGTAGGACCGACAGACAAAGATATAATTAAAGATTTATCATGGAATACATTGCTTTTAATATGCGGAGTAAGTGTATTAATGAATATTGTAGTTCAAACAGGCGGAATAGATCTGATGGTAGAATTTTTGGCAAGATTTATGAACCAACATACAGCAAAACCTGTTATGGCACTAACTGCAGGCATAATGTCATGGTTCAGTACAACAACATCTGTTGTAATGCCTACTTTAATACCGACAATACCGGGTATACTTGATAAAATAGGACCTGTAGTAAATCCTGTTACATTAATGAGTGCTCTTACAAATGGCTCCTTCAGTGCAGCGATTTCACCACTTTCAGCAGGAGGAGGAATTGTATTAGCTACCTATGTTCAATTAACAGGTTGTGATGAAAACGAACAATCTAAAATGTTCAAAGATTTATTTTTAATAGCGGTATTCTGCGTACTTATTATGGTAGCTGTTGCTTTTACGCCTCTATATAGATAGATAAAGATTGTATATGTATTGAAATAAGGAGAAGATATGAAAAGACTAAGAATAGGCAGCGGGGCCGGTTATGCCGGTGACAGAGTTGAACCTGCTGTAGAATTAATGGAAAAAGGCAACCTTGATTATATAATCTTCGAGTGCCTTGCAGAAAGAACTATTGCAATAGGTCAAATGGACAAGTTAAAGGACCCGAAAAAAGGTTATAACCAACTTCTTGAACACAGAATGGAAAAAATTCTTCCGTTGGTTAAGAAGAACAATATAAAAGTTATAACTAACATGGGAGCTGCAAATCCTGTGGAAGCGGCTAATGTCACTGCAAAAATCGCCAAGGATTTGGGAGTTCAGGGCATTAAAATCGCCTATGTGACAGGAGATGATATTTCATCTGAAATTTCAAAATACTACGACAAGGACATCTTGGAGTTTGACATGAAGTTAGGGGACATGAAGGACCAATTTATTTCCGCTAACGTGTATTTAGGCAGCGAAGGTATTTTGGAAGCGTTGAAAAACGGAGCCGACATTGTAATTACGGGAAGAGTTTCAGACCCTGCACTTACAATTGCGCCTTTAATGTATGAATTCGGTTGGACTTTGGAAAATAATCCGAAGGAACTTGGACAAGCAACTCTTGCAGGACACTTGTTGGAGTGCGGCGGCCAAGCGACAGGCGGATACTATGCAGATCCGGGATACAAAGATGTAAAGGACCTTGCAAGACTTGGTTTCCCAATTGTAGAAATTGACGAATCAGGGGAGTTCTTCGTGACAAAGGTGGAAGAAGCGGGGGGACTTGTTACTCCCGACACTTTAAAGGAACAAATGATTTATGAAATCCACGATCCTTCAAAGTACATGACACCTGATGTTAATGCGGACTTTTCAAAAGTTGAATTTGATGAAATCGGCAAGGATAAGGTAAAGGCATCTCATGCAGACTCTCACGGAAAGCCTGAGACATACAAGGTAAGCGTAGGTTACAAGGACTGCTTTATCGGCGAAGGGGAAATCTCCTACGGCGGCAGAAATGCTATTGAGCGTGCAAAGCTTGCAGCTGATGTTGTACTTGAAAGACTGAAGATTGTAGGTTGCCAATATGATGAGATAAAAGTAGAGTACATCGGATTTAACTCCTTGTACGGCGATACAATTTCATCACAATATGCACCTGAAATTTTCCCTGAAATAAGACTAAGAATTGCTGCAAGAACTTCAGACAGAAAAAATGCGGCAATGATTGGAAATGAAGTTGAAGCACTTTACACCAACGGACCTGCAGGCGGCGGCGGAGCAACTAAAAAAGTTTCGGACATTGTATCAATTTGCTCCATTTTCGTTCCGAGGGACGCAGTAAATATTGAAGTAGATTATTTGGAGGTATAATAATATGAGATTAAAAGACATTGCTCACTCAAGAACAGGTGACAAGGGAGATATCTCCAACATATCTCTAATTGCATACAAGAGTGAAGACTATAAAATTTTAAAAGAAAAAGTGACAGCTGAAGTGGTAAAAGAATACTTTAAAGACATTTGCCACGGAGAAGTAAAGAGATACGAAATAGACTCTATCGGAGCGCTAAACTTTGTATTGGACAAAACATTAGGCGGCGGAGTAACAAGATCACTGTCTCTTGACAAGCACGGCAAGAGCCTTTCAATGGCACTTTTGGAAATGGAAATATAGTATAATTAAAGCCATACTCATAAAGGGTATGGCTTTTGTAATGCAATCATTATTTATTATTTAGATAAATGTATCAGCTATTAAAAGTCGTCAAGGGAGCCGTCGTCTTCAAGCATGGCAAGTAAGAGAAGGTCATCTAAAAGGCTGTCGTCATCTTCAGGCTCATCATAGTCCTCATAATTTTCCTCTTCACTCTCATCTGCTCTATAATCGTTATACTCTTCTTCATCATAGTCATCAAACTCATCCTCGTCTTCAATGCCTCTCTTGCGATGAGGACTTCCCAAAAAAAGACTCTCTTTTTCATATTCAAATATGTATCTTTCTTCCAAGGCGTTTGTAGCATAGGCATCGTATCTCTTGCACAACTCGTCATAGACCAAGATGTTAATTTTTATCTTGCCCTTCTCATCAAACAAGTCTTTGTATTGAAAGTCTTTTATTATTGTACCGTCAGCTCTTTTAAGACCTTGGGAGTCGACATAAATCATATTTAAATTTAAACTTCCATCATCCCTAAAGGTTTCAAAATCGTCATCTATATAATCCATAGCTACCTCCCGTGTATTTCTCTTATTATCACCTTTATTTTATTATGATATGCGGAGTATCTCAAGGCTTTTCCCGGGAAGTATATTTTTATTTTTAAAGTATTAATTACTATAATATAAACTTTAAAATTGTATTTTTTTACGTGGAAAAACTAAAAATAGTTGTATGGGAAATTGTACATTATTTAAAAATGCTTACGTTTTCCTCTGTTTATCAGGGGAGAACAGCCAAAAAAATTGTATTTACAATTTTGATATTATTTATCATATTATTTAATTTTTAAAGCGAGCCTCCGATTTTTGGCAAAAATTGTAAATTGAAATTATATTTGAGCATAAAAATAAACTGTATTTCTTTGACAATAATACATTGTTGTGGTACTTTTAAGTATATATGATGTACAAATTTTTATGGGACAATGGCAAACATTTTTTCGACCGAAATCCTGTGATTATTTATACTAATTGTATAAGTTTAAGTAGTAGGATTAATGCAAATTAGTTCGGTTTAGGAGGGTGATATTTTGAGTAAGATATTAAAACCGGCAGAAATTCTGGATGCTACGTCTGACATCGGTGTTGGCAAGGCTAACACTAAGCCTATTAATCAATTTATATTGGCAATTCTTGCAGGTGCTTTTATTGCATTTGCGGCACAAGGATCTAATATGGCGGTAGTTAATTTGTTGGCCAAAAAAGAAACATTCGGCTTAGGTAAGTTAGTGCAAGGTTTGGTATTTACACCGGGACTTATTTTTGTGCTTATAGCCGGTGCTGAACTATTCACAGGCAACATGCTTATGTTTGTTGCAAGGTTTGATAGGAAAATTACTGCGGGACAATTGTTCAAAACTTTATTAATTGTGTACATAGGTAACTTGGTAGGTTCACTATTAATTGTTTGGCTTGTAAGTATTTCCGGTCAATGGGGATCGGCTGCCAATGAATTAGGTGCCAGAACCATTTTAATTGCAAACGGCAAGGTCAACTTATCTTTTACCAAGGCATTTGCTTTAGGTATTTTGTGTAACTGGCTTGTATGCTTAGGTGTTTGGATGTCTTTCGGAGCAGACTCACAAGTGGGCAAGATGCTAAGTGCTTTCTTCCCGATAATGCTCTTTGTTACATCAGGATTTGAACATAGTGTTGCAAACATGTATTACATCCCTGCAGGTATTGTAGCTAAATCCAATCCGGACTTTGTTGCAGCTACAGGACTTGAGTTAGACAAATTAGCAAACTTAACTTGGTCGGGATTTATTACAAACAACTTAATCCCCGTTACATTAGGCAATATGGTAGGCGGAATTTTATTCGTCGCATTGGCTTATTGGATTGTTTATAGAAAAAAAAGTGCATAATAAATATTAAAAATTGGAGGCAGTTATGGCGGAACAAAAATTTGAACAAGAAAAGCTTGATGAATATTACACATTTCTTGATCAATTAATTGAAAAAGGTGAAAAAGGAACTAATATTAAGATCCTTCAAAAAATTCAAGGGACCTTCGGTTATATACCTGAAGAGATCCTTTATGAAACTGCAAAAAGGACAGGAGTTCCTGCTTCAACCTTATACGGTGCGGCAACATTTTATCACCAATTTTCATTTCAACCTAAGGGAAAACACGAAATTCAACTTTGCTTGGGTACAGCCTGTTATGTAAAAGGTGCGGGAGCCGTACTTGCAGAGCTTGAAAAGGTGCTCGGAATAGAAGCGGGAGAAATTACAAAAGACGGCAACTTCTCAATAGATACTACTCGTTGTGTCGGCGCATGCGGTTTGGCACCTGTTATGTCTATTAACGGTAAAATTTATGGCAAAATGACTCCGGATAAATTACATGAAGTAATTGACAGCATTAAGGAGGGCGATCATGAATAAACAACAATTAAAAGAATTAAAAGATAAAAGATTTAAAGAAATTGGCTTCAGATATGACAAGCAAACAGGATACACTTTGGATGAAGGCTTAAGTAAAGACGGTAAAATTCACGTTATGGTCTGTGCCGGAACAGGATGCCAAGCTTCAGAATCTTTGACTATAAAACAAAGACTTTACGACCAAGTTGAAAAGTTAGGACTTCAAGACAAGGTTGAAATTCATCAAACAGGCTGCTTCGGACTTTGCGAAGTAGGACCGAATATTGAAATTTATCCCCAAGGTATTTTCTACTGCGGAGTACATTTGGAAGATGTTGATGAAATTGTTGAAAGTCACTTTAAAAACGGCAAAATCGTTGAAAGACTTTTATACTCGGAATCAAAATCTGAAGAAAAAGACGGCGAATTTGTTCCTGCAGACGACGTAAGTTTTTACAAGAGACAAGTAAGACTTGCCCTTAGAAACTGCGGTAAAATTGACCCGGAAAATATTGACGACTACATAGCAGTGGGAGGATATGAAGCTTTAGAAAAAGCTTTGACCATGACTCCTGAAGAAGTAATCAAAGTTGTTTCCGACTCAGGCTTAAGAGGCAGAGGCGGTGCGGGATTCCCTACAGGTAAAAAATGGGAATTCACAAGAGCGGCAAAGGGCAACAAAAAATACGTCGTATGTAACGCCGACGAAGGTGACCCGGGTGCATTTATGGACAGATCCATACTTGAAGGAGACCCGAACACTGTATTGGAAGCAATGGCAATAGCTGCATATGCTGTAGGAGCAGATGAAGGATTTATATACATAAGAGCTGAATATCCTATAGCTGTAAAGAGACTTAGCATTGCAATTGAAGAAGCTGAAGCAAAGGGACTTTTAGGTGAAAACATATTAGGTACCGGCTTTAACTTTAAAGTAACATTAAGACTTGGTGCCGGAGCTTTCGTATGCGGTGAAGAAACGGCGCTTATAGAATCAATAGAAGGACACAGAGGTATACCTCGTAACAAACCGCCGTTCCCGGCAAACAGCGGTGTATGGAACAAACCTACATTAATCAACAACGTAGAAACTTATGCCAACATTTGCCAAATTATAATGAAGGGCGCTGACTGGTTCAGATCAATAGGTACTGAAAAGAGCCCGGGAACAAAAGTATTCTCCCTTGGAGGAAAAATTTTACACGGCGGACTTATTGAAGTTCCAATGGGAATGACCTTTAGAGAAATAGTTTATGATATAGGCGGCGGAGTGCCGAACGGCAAGAAGCTTAAAGCTATTCAAACAGGTGGACCTTCAGGCGGATGTATACCTGAAGAATACCTTGACACTCCAATTGAATATGAGACACTTACGGCACTTGGATCAATGATGGGTTCAGGCGGAATGATTGTAATCGACGAAGACACTTGTATCGTCGACTTGGCAAAATTCTACATGGACTTCTTAATTGACGAATCCTGCGGTAAATGTACTCCATGTCGTGAGGGTACAACAAGACTTTATGAAATTCTCGACAGAATTACAAAGGGCGAAGGCAAAATGTCAGACATTAAAGGTTTGCAAGACTTAGGCGAACTTCTAACAGACGCTGCACTTTGCGGACTTGGTAAGACAGCTGCCAACCCGGTACTTTCCACAATGAGATATTTCATGGACGAATATGAAGAACACATTAAAGACAAACGTTGCAGAGCCGGACAATGTAAGGAACTTACACAATACTTTATCGGCGAAAACTGCATCGGTTGCGGTAAATGTAAGAGAGAATGTCCTGTTGGTTGTATAGAAGGAAAGCCGAAAGAACGCCACGAAATTAATCAAGACAAATGTATTAAGTGCGGCACTTGCTTCAAGGCTTGTCCGCTTAAACCTAAGGCTGTAGTATTACGTTAGGAGGAGTCATGACTTTAGTTAATTTAGTAATTGACGGAAAAAAGCTTAAAGCTTGTGAAGGTTCCAGCGTACTTGAAGCTGCTACACAAGCCGGTATAGAAATTCCTGCACTATGTACAGATCCCAACTTGGAAGTTGTAGCTTCCTGTAGACTTTGCATGGTGGAAGTAGAAGGATCGCCGAAGCCTGAGACATCCTGTACAATCAAAGTAAGAGAAGGCATGGTTGTAAACACTCAAACACCCAGGGTTAGAAAAATCAGAAAACAACTTATTCAACTACTCTTGGACAGCCATCCCAATGACTGCTTAACTTGTGACAAGGCAGGTAAATGTCTGTTGCAAAAATACGCTTATGACTATGATTGCTTATTTAAAGAACACGGCGGCAAGAAGAGAAAATACGAAAAAGACGATTCAAGTCCGTATATTGTAAAAGACGACGAAAAATGTATCCTGTGCGGCAAATGTGTAAGAGCATGTAACCAAATTGAAGAAAGACGTGTACTTACTTTGTCCAACAGAGGATACAAGACCAGAGTGGCACTTGATTGGGGCAAGCATTTTGACGAATCAACTTGCGTGTCCTGTAACAGATGCGTGGCGGTATGTCCCGTAGGTGCATTGACAGACAGAAGATCTCACAAGAAGGGAAGATTCTGGCAAACGGAGAGAAAGACAGTTAAGTGTACTGTATGTGAATACGGCTGTACATATGACGTAATTTCAAAAGATGGCAAGAACATAGCTGTAGAAGCAAACAGGCCTGACAACGGAAGACCTTTGTGCTTAAAGGGCAGAATGACAACAGAAATGTTGTACCTGGATAATCCTGACACGCCATACAAGAAAGAACCTGACCACTTTGAAGAATGTACTTGGGCTCATGTTACGGGACTTGAAGGTGTTACTGAAAAGTTGAAACACTTAGATAAGGAGTAAATATGAATGTCTATATTGATGACAAACTATATGAAGTAAATGAAAACAAAACGGTACTTGAACTGTGTCGTGAAAATAATATAAACATTCCAACCCTTTGCTATGACGAAAGGTTAAAACCTTATGGGGGATGTAGACTTTGTATAGTTGAAGTGGAAGGTATGAAGGGACCTGTTTCCTCATGTACTACAGAAGTTCATGACGGAATGAAGATTCACACTCATACCGAAAAAATTATAAAGCAAAGAAGACAAATTTTAGATTTGTTATATTCAAATCACCCGCGTGAATGCTTACAATGTAACAAATCCGGAAGATGTAAACTTCAAGACTATTGCTATGAATACGGAGTAGAAACGGGTTCATACGAAGGTGCGGAATCAAAGCCCAGTTATGACCTTTCAAGCCACTTCTTTAAATACGACTCAAGAAAGTGTATTAAGTGCGGACTTTGTGTCAGAACTTGCCAAGAACTACAAGGTGAAGCGGCAATAAGCTTTAAGAAGAGAGGCTTTAACACACTTATAGGAGCACCCTTTGACAGCGGATTCGGACATTCGGACTGTGTATCCTGCGGTAACTGTGTATCGGTATGCCCCACAGGCGCACTTCAACCGAAGATTAAAAAGCAAGACCCTGAATTCAGATATTGGGAAACAAAGAAGACAAGAACAACTTGCTCATACTGTGGAGTAGGTTGCCAAATAGACTTGGTTACCAAGGGCAATGAAGTAGTAGATGTACTGCCTGCAAAGGCAATACCAAATGACGGACTTCTTTGTGTAAAAGGTAAATTCGGATACAAATTTATAAACAACCCTGACAGATTAAAGACGCCTTTAATCAAAAAGGATGGCAAATTTGTAGAGGCAACTTGGGACGAAGCCTATGCTTTAATCAAAGAAAAATTTGACGAAAACATGGCTAAAAACGGTCCTCAATCCTTTGCCGGATTCTCCTCTGCAAGAACTTCAAATGAAGAAAACTACTTGTTCCAAAAATTTGTAAGAACAGTATTTAAGACAAACAACGTTGACCACTGTGCAAGACTTTGCCACGCATCTACAGTAGCGGGCCTTGCAAACACATTGGGCAGCGGTGCCATGACCAACTCAATAGCAGAAGTTGCAGATGCCGATGCATTCTTTGTAATCGGATCAAATACAACTGAAACTCACCCGGTTATAGGCACAAAGATTAGAAAGAGAGTAAGAGAAGGCGGAGCTAAGCTTGTAGTTGCCGACCCGAGAGAAATCCAACTTGCAAAGATGGCCGACGTCTATCTTCAAATTAAACCCGGCACAAACGTGGCTATTATGAACGGCATGATGCACGTTATACTTGAAGAAAATTTGCAAGACGATAAATTTATTGAAGAACGTACTGAAGACTTTGAAGAGTTAAGAGAAGTACTTAAAAAATATACTCCGGAATATGTTGCGGAAATTTGCGGCGTAAAGGCTGAAGACATAGTGAAAGCGGCAAGAATTTATGCTACAGCGGACAAGGCTTCAATATTCTACTCCATGGGTGTTACACAACACTCCACAGGTACAAACGGCGTAATGAGTACATCAAACCTTGCAATGATGACAGGACATATGGGCAGAGAATCCTGCGGCGTTAACCCGTTACGTGGACAAAACAACGTACAAGGTGCCTGCGACATGGGAGCACTACCTACAGACTACACAGGATACCAAAAAGTATTCCTACCTGCAGTTAGAGATAAAATGTCCAAAGCTTGGGGCACACAAGTACCTGAAGAAAAGGGCAAGACCATAGTTGAAATATTAAACGGTGCTCATGACGGAACTATTAACTTCCTATACATTATGGGAGAAAACCCGATGATTTCCGACCCTGATATTAACCACACTGAAAAAGCTTTAAAGAACTTGGACTTCTTGGTAGTACAAGATATATTCTTAACTGAAACGGCGGAGTTTGCAGATGTAGTTCTTCCCGCAGCATCCTTTGCAGAAAAAGACGGCACATTTACAAATACTGAACGTAGAGTATTAAGAGTTAGAAAAGCTATTGATTGTGTAGGACAAGCAAAACCTGACTGGCAAATCTTAATGGAACTTTCAACCCTATTGGGACATGAAGAACACTATGACAGCCCGGCAGACATAATGGACGAAATAGCGTCAGTCACTCCGTCTTACGGCGGAATGTCATACGACAGACTTGAACAAGACGGCGGACTTCAATGGCCATGTACAAACAAAGACCATCCGGGTACCAAGTTCTTGCACAAGGATGTAATGGCAAGAGGCAAGGGACTGTTTAAAGCTATAGACTATGTACCGAGTCAAGAATTGCCTGATGAAGAATACCCGATAGTACTTACTACAGGACGTATTCTATACCACTATCACACCAGGACAATGTCCGGCAAAGTGCCCGGCCTAAATCAAATAGTGGCAAACTCCTACATTGAAATCAATCCGCAAACGGCTGCCGACTACGGCATTAAAAACGGCGAACTTGTACAAGTTTCTTCAAGAAGAGGAAGTGTACAGTCAAGAGCAAGAGTTACGGACAAGGTAGAAGAAGGCGTAATCTTTATGCCCTTCCACTTTGCAGACGGCCCTGCAAACAAACTTACCAATCCGGTGCTTGACCCGATAGCAAAAATACCGGAACTGAAGGTAGCCGCCGTTTCAATAAATAAAATAGAGGGGGCATGTAATGTATAGTGCAGCAAGTATAATCAGATATGCCATGGAAATGGAATTACAAGGACACAATTTTTACAAAGAAAACAGTGAAAAAACCGACAATCCCATGACAAAAGAGATTCTTACCAAACTTGCAAAGACTGAACTGGATCACTATGAGTATCTGAAAAGTCTTTTAAAAGAATATGAAGACACAAATGCAGTAAGCGGAGAAATACCTCTTCCCGAAGAAGAAGATGTAATTTTCCAACACAGAAAAGATGCTGAAAAACTTGATGCGGCAATTGAGCAATCAATGATTCCCGACATGAATGTTCTTAGAATGGCATACTTAATCGAAGAAGACTTTCAACAATACTATGAAAACATGGCAAAGAAAGTCGACGATCCTAAGTTAAAAGAAATTTTATTAAAATTCTCAGACTGGGAAGCGGGACACGCAAAACTTTTCAGAGGAGAATATCAAAAGAGAATGGACATATATATGAATATGTCTTGGGGCGGTTGATTAATAATTCATGGTTAAACTAAGTACGGCAATTATTCTTGCAGGAGGCAAGAGTAGTCGAATGGGATTTAGTAAAGAGTTCATGAATTTTAACGGACGACCTTTAATGGATCAGCTTATAGAACAACTGAGCGAGTCTTTCGAAGACATTATAGTTGTGACAAAGCATCCTGAACTTTATACAAATAAAGAAAATGTAACCACGACCTTTGATATATTCGAAGGTCGTGGCCCTTTAGGGGGTTTACATGCGGGCCTTGCAATTTGCAAAAGCGACTTCGCATACCTTTTGGCATGTGACATGCCCTATGTAAACAAAAAATACATCGACTATTTGAAGGACAATGTGGAAGAGAACATGGAGGCTCTTGTGGCAAAGTCAGGGGAGCACATAGAACCCTTTAACGGCTTTTACAATGTAAATCTCTTTGACAAAATTGAAAAGGCTCTATTAAATCACGAAAATTCCATGAACGGATTTATAAGAAAGCTAAACAAGGTAAAGTATATTGACATGGATATTGTCAAAAAA
>QWCE01003095.1_pt1 | contig 19083 bp, 20 predicted proteins | sample 1972531 | NCBI WGS metagenome assembly QWCE01 (sample SAMN09866716, study PRJNA288562) | Human gut metagenome isolate term4_stool, whole genome shotgun sequencing... | reverse complement strand
TCATCGATGGTAATGCTTCCCACATAGTTAAGTTCAGCTTGGGTCACCGTCGCCCGGTGAATTTTGCCCTGTAACATTTCTACTTGCATAATTCTCCTTATAAAATTGTCGGCGGAAAAATCCGCTGCGTCTTCCTGCCCCTTAAAGGGCGAGTATCGTTTAAAAAAATACGATCTCCGGGAAATACTATACGCCGTTGAAGGACGCATTGCAATTTATTTTTATTGGTTGTATTTTTATCGGGGGGGGGTACAATACTAATGTAGATACTGTTGTAGAAAGGAGAAATCATGAAAAAATTTGTACTTATTTTGTTGACTCTGTGCTTTATTCCCACCTTGGCCTTTGCCAACGCTCCGGATGACGACGACGAATACCCCATCGACGTGTACATTAAAGGCGTACAAGCCGCCATGTACGAAAGCTTCACCGGCGTGGAAATGAAGGACAATCGCGTGACCCTTCCCGTTCGCGTCGTCGCCGAAGGCCTGGGCGGAAAAGCGGACTGGAACGAAAAGACCCGAGAAGTCACCTTGACCCACGGCAAGAACGTGGTGGTCATGACCATCGGCAAAAAAGCCTACACGATCAACGGCGTGAAGAAGACCATGGACACGGTGCCGCGGATTTCTAAAAACCGCACCTATCTGCCCATGCGCTTCGTCTCCGAAGCCCTCGGCGTGAAGGTTCAATGGGACGAAAAGAATCGCACGGCCCTGTTTGGTGACATGGAAATCGGCAAAGAAGCGAAAGGCGAAAAAATTCAGGTCTATAAAAACGTCACTGTCACCATTCCCGAAGACAAGAAAGACATGTTCCTGTACAAGGAAGAAAAAATGGATGACGGCTTTTTGAGAAAGAGCCTCTACGAAAAGAAAAACCACGCCGCCGACGAAGCCATCGGCTGGGTGGGCTGCTTCGACATCGCCGACAAACCGGAAGGCGACATTCCCTCTTACGTCGTGGGACGGATCGGAAACAAGTACCTGATTTTTATCTGCGCCTCCGACGTGCAAACCAGCTTGGAAAACAAGGAATTACAAAAAGCCTACAATGACGCGCGGAAAGAATTGCCGGAAATTCTTTCTACGGTAGAAATCACCAAATAAGCCAATAAAAAGCGGAGGTTCGCGCCTCCGTTTTTTCGTGCCCCGAAAGGCTGTATGGAATTATTTTTCCGCGAGGGCTTTTTGCTCCCGGCGGTGCTGTTCATAAATAATCAAACTCGATGCCGCGGCGATGAGGAGGATGCCGAAGATTTCGTGTTTGTAAATAATGTCTCCGAGAAAGATCGCCGCCAGGATCGGCGAGAGAATGGGTTTCACGAAAAAGACCAGGGAGGACACGGCCACGGGATTGGTTTCCACGGCGAAGAGGTGGCTGGCAAAGCCCAGGCCCGTGACGAAGACGGAAATGTAGAGAAGAATGAGGATGTTGTCTGAGGCGATGCCGCTCAGAATGGGAATATTCGCAAAGACGTCGAGACCCGCGGATTTCAGCGCGCCGGCCACGGGGGGCACGCGAGAGATCATGATCAAGATGAAAAGTTCCGCCACGCCGAAGAGGAAGGAGCGGGAGGTAATGGTGGGCGCCTTAAAGGGGGCGTCTTTGTAGAGGATTTTTCCCACCAAGGCGTAGAAGGAAAAGGAAAGGGCGGAGATCAATACGATGACGACGCCCAAGAGGGAGCCCTTGAAGTGAGCGGGATTAACGAGCACGAGAAAGCCCACGAAGGAAAGGCCCACGGCGAAGAGCATGGGCCGGTTCATTTTCTCCGACGTAAAGAAATGGGCCAGGAGCATGGAGAAAAAGGTGTTGGAGCAAAAGAGCACGCCGGCCACGTGGGCGTCGAGGAAGGAAACGGACAAGGTGTAGAAGGTCATGGACACGACGATGCACAAAAAGCCCGTAAAGGCGAAGTGGAGGTAGTCTTTTTTCACCAATTTGTATGTAAGCGTTGAAAGCTCTTTGCGGCTGATGGGATAAAGCAGTATCCCCGCCACCAGAAAGCGGATGAAATTTAATTGAACGGGATTAAAGGCGCCGCCGGTAAATTTAATGGCGACCTCCATGGACGAAAACAAGAATGCAGCTGCGAACACGTATAAATAATTCATAATGTCACCCCAACCCATTCTATCAAAAATTTCATAAAGCGGCGGAAAAAAAGAAGAAAAATTCGGTGAAACGAAAAAATTTTCGAAAGGCGCTACTTTTTTCTTTCCTCTAAGGCTTTTTCTACGATTCCGACCAATTCGCTGAACACCGCTTCCTCGCTTCCCGAGGCGTCGAGGGTGGCGTCGCATTGAAGATCGAAGTGTTCTTTGTCGAAGCGGTCTTCTTCCCGGCGCTTCACGAGGCGGGCGTGGCGGGTGGCCTCATCCAGGCGAAGGCCGATGACATAAGCCCCTTCGGCGCGAAGTTCCTCTGCGCCTCTGTCGTCTAACACGACAACGGCGTGGCGCGTATGGCTCCCGATAATCGAAAGGAGATCCGCCTTCGGGATGCCGTAGCGGGCCCCGTGAATGGCGGTGGGGGCCAAGAGCTCCCCCTTTTTCAGACGGGCGTCGTAGGTTTTTTCGTCGAGAAAATAGTAGTCCCGGCCGTGGATTTCGCCCGCCCGAGGGACTCGCGTAGTGGCGGTAATAATTTTTTCAAAGTTTTTTTCCCGGGCCAGGTGGGCGGCCTGGGTTGTTTTTCCCGATCCGGAAGGGCCCTGGAGGACGAAGAGCATAATTTGTCCTTTCTATTTTTCATTGCATATCGCAATGAAGAGCAGTTTCTGATATGATGAAACGGATGGATTTTTATGACCGAAGGCGGTGATTATGCCCGCCTTTGGGTATCATTTAAACAGATAACATTCGGTAACAATCGATACAAGGAGGATAAAATGACTATTCGTGTAGGTGTTAATGGGTTTGGCCGCATCGGCCGCGACGTGGTTCGCGGAATTTGCTTACGAGACGACCTGCCCTTCGAGTTGGTTCAATTAAATGCCAGTGGGGACTGGGAGCTCATGGCCCATTTGTTCCGCCACGACACCATTTACCGCAACTACCCCGGCACCGTGAAGGTCACGGACAAGGGCTTTAACATCGACGGCAAAGACATTATTATTTCCGACGAACGGGATCCTGAAAACATTCCTTGGAAAGAAAACAAGGTAGACATCGTCATCGACACCACCGGCGCGTTTAAAGACCGCGAAGGCGCGGAAAAACACTTTAAGGCCGGCGCGAAGAAGGTTATCGTCTCGGCGCCGACCAAGGGCGAAGACATTACCATCGTCATGGGCGTCAACAGCGATCTGTACGACAACGAAAAACACCACTTCCTGTCCAACGCGTCCTGCACCACCAACTGCATGGCACCGGTGACAAAGATTATACTGGATACCTTCGGCATTGAAAAGGGCATGATGACCACGGTCCACGCCTATACCAACGACCAAAAGATCCACGACGCAAAGCACAAAAAAGACTGGCGCAGAGCCCGTGCGGCGGCGGAAAATATTATCCCCACCTCCACCGGCGCGGCCAAAGCCGTGGCACAGGTCTTGCCGGAACTTCAAGGCAAACTTGACGGCCACGCCCTTCGCGTGCCCGTGCCCACAGGATCCATTACGGACATGGTTTTTGAACTGAAAAAACCCGCCACGGTAGAAGAAATCAACGCGGCCATTAAGAAGGCGGCGGAAGGCCCCATGAAGGGAATTTTGGAATATACGGAAGAGCCCATCGTCTCCTCCGACATTATCGCCAATCCCCACGCTTCGATTTTCGACGCGTCCCTTACCTTGGCCCACGGCAATTTCGTGAAGCTCTTCTCCTGGTACGACAATGAATGGGGTTATAGCCAAAGAGTCATCGACTTGGCAAGCTTAGTTGCAGAAAAGATGTAATAGGAAGTCGAGCTCTTCGGGGGCTCGATTTTTTTGGAGGAATTATGGATTTAAAACAATTGGACGTTCAGGATAAACGCGTCTTGGTGCGCGTGGATTTTAATGTGCCGGTAAAAGACGGCAAGGTGACGGACGTGACCCGCATCGAAGCGGCTCGCCCCACCATCGACTACCTTCTGGATAAGGGCGCATCGGTGATTTTAATGAGCCACCGTGGTCGCCCCAAGGGCACCTACGACGAAGCTTTTTCCATGGAGCCCGTATTGAAGGCGGCGGAAAAAGTGCTGGATCACAAGATCATTCCCATGTTCTCCGGCGCCGTGGTGGACGAAAATGTGCTCCGCATGGCCCGTGAATTGAAACCGGGTGAGATCGGCCTTTTGGAAAATCTGCGCTTCAGAAACGAAGAAAAGAAAAACGACGACACATTTGCCGATGAGCTGGCCTCTCTCGCCGACTGCTACGTCAACGACGCCTTCGGCACGGCCCACCGTGCCCACGCATCCAATGTGGGCATCGTGAAGAAATTACCCGCCGCTTTAGGCTTTTTAATGGGCAAGGAAGTGCGGGTGCTTTCCGATTTAATCGAAAAACCCAAGCGTCCCTTTATGGCCATCTTAGGCGGCGCCAAGGTGAGCGATAAGATTTCCGTCATCGACAATTTAATGAATGTGGTGGACGAAATCTTTATCGTCGGCGCCATGGCCAACACCTTCCTCTTGGCGAAGGGCCACGATATGGGGGCATCCCTCGTGGAAGTCGACGAAGTGGATCACGCCAAGGAACTCATGGCCAAGGCCGAGGAAAAAGGCGTAGCGTTGAACTTGCCTGTGGATTTGGTCGTTGCCAAGGGCATCGACCAACCGAAGACCGCCCGCACCGCGTCTTTGAACGATATTCAGGCCGACGAAATGGCTTTGGATATCGGCGAAGAAACGGTAAAGGCCTACGGTGAAGGATTGAAAACCGCCAAGTCCGTCGTGTGGAACGGGCCGGCCGGAGTCTTTGAAACGGCCCCCTTCGATAAGGGCACCGTGGCCCTGGCGAAAATTCTCGGCGATTTAGATGCCGAAGTGGTCATCGGCGGCGGCGATTCCGCGGCGGCCATTAAGCAGGCGGGCCTGGAAGATGCGATGAGCCACATTTCCTCCGGCGGCGGCGCCAGCTTGGAATTTTTGGAAGGAAAAGTCCTTCCCGCCATCGCCGTTATGGAAGAGGTGTAAGATGAGACGCTTGTTAATTGCGGGAAACTGGAAAATGAACACCACCGTGGGCGAAGGCGAAGCTTTGGCCGAAGCCCTTCGGGACGTGGACACAAATTCCGTGGACGTCCTCGTGGCCCCGCCCTTTACCCACATCGATCGGGTGGCCAGGGCACTTAAGGGCACAAAGGTATTCATCGGCGCGCAAAATGTCTCCGAAGACACTTACGGCGCCCACACAGGAGAGATCGCGGCGGAAATGCTCGCCGATCTTTCCGTGGACTACGTCATCGTGGGGCACAGCGAATGCCGCGGCCGCGGCGAAGATGACGCCACCGTGGCGAAAAAAGCCGCCCGCGCATTGGATGCGGGGCTTCTTCCCATTATCTGCTTCGGCGAAAGCGAAGAAGTTTACGGATCGGGAGAGCGCGTGGACTTTTTAAAGAAACAAGTAGAAGCTTCCCTTGCGGGAATTAAAGATTTAGATAAAATTACTTTGGCCTACGAACCCATTTGGGCCATCGGCACGGGCAAAACCGCCGATGCCGCCGATGCCGATGCAGTGATCGGCCAGGTGCGGGCCGCTTTGGATCCCGCCATTCGGGATAAAGTGCGAATTCTCTACGGCGGAAGCGTAAAGTCTTCCAATGTGGCGGGCTTTGTGACGAAGGAAAACATCGACGGGGTGCTCGTCGGCGGCGCCAGCTTAAAGGCCGACGAATTCAAGGCCATCGTTCGGGAGGCGTCCCATGCCTAAGCCCATGCTTTTGGCCATATTGGACGGCTTGGGCCTCGCCGACGCGGGGCCGAACAATGCTTTTTACATGGCCGATACGCCCTTTTTAGACGGCCTCATGGAAAAGGGCTACGGCAAGCTCGAGGCATCCGGCGAAGCCGTGGGGCTGCCCGCGGGACAAATGGGCAATTCCGAAGTGGGCCACACGAACATCGGCGCCGGCCGCATCGTGTACCAGGAACTCACCCGCATTACGAAAGATGCGAAGGACGGCACCTTGGCGAAAAATGTGGTGCTGAAAGAAGCCTTTGAAAAGGCGAAGGCGGGCGCCCTGCACCTGGTGGGCCTGCTCTCCGACGGCGGCGTGCACTCCCATCGGGACCATCTCTACGCCCTGATTCAATTGGCCAAGGCGGCGGGTGTGGAAAAAATCTACATTCACGCCATCTTAGACGGCCGGGACGTGGCCCCCACGGCGGCGTGGGAAGAAGTGAAGGCCCTTCAGGCCAAGTTGGACCAATGGGGCGCCGGGGAACTTGTGAGCATCGTGGGCCGCTACTACGCCATGGACCGAGACAATCGCTGGGAGCGGGTGGAAAAGGCCTACGACCTCTTTACATCGGGCGTGGGCCGCGCATACAATGATTTCGATTCGGTCTTTGCCCTATCCTACGCGGCGGACAATACCGACGAATTTTTCGAGCCCGCTTATCTTGAGCGGGACGGCAAGGCCGTGGGCCGCATGGAAGACGGCGACGTGTTCCTGTTCTACAATTTCCGCCCGGACCGGGCCAGGGAAATCGTGCGCGCCTTTGCCGATGAGGCCTTCGACCAATTCGAGCGAAAGGTCTATCCCCGCATGCACGTGGTCACTATGATCGACTACGACGACACGATCCCCAACACCCATGTGATCTATCCCAAGGAGGAAATTAAAGACACCTTCGGCGAAGTTCTGTCTCGGGAAGGCCTGAAGCAGCTGCGCATCGCCGAAACGGAAAAATACGCCCACGTCACCTTCTTTTTAAACGGCGGCAGGGAAAATCCTCTGAAAGGGGAGTACCGCATTTTAATTCCCTCGCCGAAAGTGGCCACCTACGATTTGGAACCGGGGATGCGGGCGGAGCTGGTGAGCAGCCACTTAATCAACGCCATCGAAAAAGATCTGGCCGATGTTTATATCGTAAACTACGCCAATCCCGACATGGTGGGCCACACGGGAAATCTCGACGCGGCCATTGAAGCCGTGGGCGTGGTAGACAAATGCCTTGAATCCGTGGTAGGCGCCATTGGCAAAAAAGGCGGACGGGCCCTGATTACGGCGGATCACGGCAATTGCGACGTGATGAAGGACGGGGCGGGAAATCCCGTCACTTCCCACACCACCAATCCCGTGTTCCTCATTCCCGTGGGATTTGAACGCGAACTGAATGACGGCGTCCTCGCCGACATCGCCCCCACCATGTTGGAGGCGCTGAATATAAAACAACCCGAGGCCATGACCGGCCGCAGTTTATGGAAATAAGGAGCAAATATGAGCAGCATTATTGAAGTTTATGGTCGCGAAGTATTAGACAGCCGCGGAAACCCCACGGTGGAAGTGGAAGTGTACACGGCGGCCGGCGGTTTCGGACGGGCCATCGTTCCCTCCGGCGCCAGCACCGGCGCCTACGAAGCCATCGAATTGCGCGACGGTGACGATCGCTACATGGGCAAGGGCGTGGAAAATGCCGTGGCCCACGTGAACGAAGTCATCGCACAAGAAATTCTCGACTACGACGTCTTGGATCAATTGGGCATCGACGAAGCTCTCTTGGATTTGGACGGCACGGAAAACAAGGCGAAGCTCGGGGCCAATGCCATTTTAGGCGTGTCTCTCGCCGTGGCCAAGGCCGCCGCAGACGAATTGGGTCTGCCCCTGTATCAATACATCGGCGGCGTCGGCGCCCGCACGCTGCCCGTGCCCATGATGAATATTTTAAATGGCGGGGAACACGCCGATAACAATGTGGACATTCAGGAATTTATGATTATGCCCGTAGGCGCAGAAAGCTTTAAAGAAGGCCTGCGCATGGGCGCCGAAGTGTACCACCACCTAAAAAAGGTCATTAAATCCAAGGGCCTATCCACCGGCGTCGGCGACGAAGGCGGCTTCGCTCCCGACTTAAAGAGCAATGTGGAAGCTTTGGAACTCATCGTCGAAGCCGTAAAAGAAGCGGGTCTCGTTCCGGGAGAAGACATCGTCTTTGCCCTGGATGTGGCTGCATCGGAAATGTACGATAAAGACAAAAATGTCTACGTCTTAAAGGGCGAAGGCAAGGAGCTTACGGCGGAAGAAATGGTGGCCTGGTACGAAGACATAACGAGCCGCTTCCCCGTGAAGAGCATCGAAGACGGGCTGGACGAAGACGATTGGGAAGGCTGGAAAATGCTCACCGAACGTCTGGGCGAGAAGATTCAATTGGTAGGCGACGATTTATTCGTCACCAATGTGAAGCGCCTGGCGCGGGGCATCGAAGAAGGCGTGGGCAATTCCATTTTGATCAAGCTCAATCAAATCGGCAGCCTGAGCGAAACCATTGACGCCGTGAACATGGCCCACAGAGCCTCCATGACGGCGGTAATCAGTCACCGAAGCGGCGAAACGGAAGATGCCACCATCGCCGATTTGGCCGTGGCTTTAAACACGGGACAAATTAAAACCGGCGCGCCGGCGAGAACCGATCGCGTCGCCAAGTACAATCAACTCCTTCGCATCGAAGATGAATTGGGCGAATTGGCCCGCTACGAGGGAAAAAATCTGTTTAGATAAGAGGACATTATGATTTTATATTTAATGCGACACGGCAAGGCGGAAGATGTGGCTTCCCGCGATGAAGAGCGCGCCTTGACCAAAGAAGGGATTTTTCAAGCGGAAGACACGGCGGAAGCCTTTTTGAGACGGGAATGGCCCCTGCCTCAAAAAATCATCGCCTCGGAATACAAGCGCGCCGTGGAAACGGCGGAAGTCATGGCGGAAAAACTGGGCGTTCACGACGTGAAGATCGTGAGCTACAAAGACGCCACCCGCTGGAGAAATATGAAGACCTATATTACCGACGAGCCCATTTTATTTATCGCCCATCAACCCTCTTTGGGCTACATTATCGAAGAGGTCACCGGTGAAGTGGTGGCCGTGAGAAAAGCGAGCCTTCACAAAATCGAGTATGATCCCATCGTGGACAAGGGCATCTATGTAGATAAAATTGAAAGAGTGAGATCGTGAATTACGCACATACCTGCATTCGAGTAAAGGATCTGGAGGCTTCCATTGCCTTTTACGAAAAGGCCCTGGGCTATAAGGTGACGCGGGAAAAAGATCACACCGCCGACGGCTTTAAGCTGGTGTATTTGGCCCTTGAAGGGGACAAGGCGGAGCTGGAGCTCACCTACAACATCGGCCACGGCGCCTACGACATCGGCGACGGCTACGGCCACGTGGCCGTGGAAAGCGACGATTTGGAGGCGGACCACGCCCGGATGAAGGCGGAAGGCTTCGATGTCACGGAGCTGATGGGCTTGCCCGGCGAGGCGCCCCGCTACTTTTTCGTCACGGATCCCGACGGCTACAAGACGGAAGTGATTCGCCGAGGGATTTAAGGACAAAAGCCGCAAACCGTGGTTTGCGACGGCTTTAAATATGATACAATAAGAACGCTCGGAGTGTATGCTCCCGGCGTTCTATTTGTATATAGAGGACGCAGGTCCTATGAATAAATCAGCAGAAGTAAGGGGAGAATATTTTTGGAAAAAATCGTCGTGGAAAAAAGTCCCGCCCTCAAGGGGCGCGTGCGCATCAGCGGAGCGAAAAATGCGGCTCTGCCTATTTTGGCCGCCTGCCTTTTGGGTACGGAGGATATTTATTTAGAAGAAGTGCCTGAGCTTCAGGACGTGCACATTATGTGTCAGGTGCTTGAGGCCTTGGGCAGCGAAGTGGAGGTTTTGGGAAAAGGCAAGCTCAAGATTAATTCCGCGCATCTGAAGGAATACAAGACGCCTTTTGAATTGATGAATAAAATGCGGGCCTCTTTTCTCGTCATGGGGCCCTTGCTCGCCCGCATGGGCAAGACGGAAAACTCCCTCCCGGGGGGTTGCTCCATCGGCGCGAGGCCCATCGATTACCACTTAAAGGGCTTCCGCGCATTGGGGGCGGAAATTCACGAGGACATCGGAAACATTACGGCCTCCTGCGACGAGCTCGTGGGCGAAAAGATCTATCTGGACTTCCCCTCCGTGGGCGCCACGGAAAATATTATGATGGCGGCGGTCTTGGCCAAGGGTGAAACGGTCATCGACAATGCGGCCAAGGAGCCGGAGATAGTGGATCTTTCCAACTTCCTTCGAAAGCTCGGCGCGAAAGTCACCGGCGCCGGCACCTCCACCATTCGCATCGTCGGCGTGGACCGCTTAGGCGGCGCCCGCCACGCCATTATTCCCGACCGCATCGAAGCGGGCACCTTTATGGTGGCGGCGGCCATTACCGGGGGCGATGTGCTCGTGGAAAATGTCATTACCAATCACATCAAGCCCGTGATCGCCAAGCTCAAGGAATCCGGCGCCGAAGTCATCGAAGAAGGGGAGAACGTCCGCGTCATCGGACGGCCCATTCCCGAAGCCATCGACATTAAGACCCTGCCCTATCCGGGATTTCCCACGGACATGCAGGCCCAGTTTATGGCCTACATGACTCAGTGCAAGGGCAGCAATGTGGCCATCGAAACGGTGTTTGAAAACCGCTTTATGCACGTGGAAGAATTTGAAAAAATGGGGGCCGACATAAAAATCGACGGCAGAAGCGCCGTGGTGATCGGGCCGAAACGCCTGCACGGCGCCCACGTCCACGCCAGCGATTTGCGCGCCGGTGCGGCACTGATTCTCGTGGGCCTCGTGGCGGAAGGCAAGACCCATATTCACGATATCTACCACATCGACCGAGGCTACGAAGACATCGAAGAGAAATTCAGAAACCTCGGCGCCGTCATTTCCCGAGTGGAAAGTGAAGAGATATAATAGAAATTTTGATTCCCTAACTTTTCTTTCGGGTATACTTCACTCAAACCATGTACAGTCTTAACGAAACCATGATGAAAGGGAAGTGATCGCTCATGAAGAAAAAATTTGTGGCAGTTGCCCTGGCTATGACCATGTTGCTCACGGCCTGTGGCGGCGGTGGCGGCGGCGCGAAGACGGCGGAAAAAGACAAGGATACCCTGGTCATCGCCCAAGCCTCCGATGCCGAGTCCATGGACCCGACCATTCAAAACAGTATTTACGCCGAAAACATTATTAAGCAAATTTACGATCCCCTGGTGGTTCGTAAGCCCGACGGCACCATGGAAAATCGCCTGGCGGAATCCATTGAACAGCCCGACGACGTGAGCTATGTGATCAAACTGAAAGAAGGCGTGAAGTTTTCCAACGGCGAAGACTTTACCTCCGAAGACGTGGCCTACACCTTAAACCGCGTGGCCCAATCGGACGCCTACGGCTATATCTTCGGCCAAATCGATCCGAACAGCTACGATACCTCGGATCCCCACGTCATTAAATTCAAACTGAAGGCACCGGATGCCACCTTTACGGCGGCTCTTTCTCACCCGGCTGCATCCATGGTAGACAAGACCACCACGGAAAAAGATCCGGAAGCGCTCGGAACCAATCCCGTGGGCACCGGCCCCTTTAAGCTGGACGACTGGAAGAAGCTGGACAACACCGCCCTCAGCTACAATGAAAACTACTGGGGCGAAAAGCCGGCCTTCACGAAAATGGTCTTCCGCATTATTCCGGAAGACGCCAACCGCGTCATCGAATTGGACAGCGGACAGGCGGACATCGCCATGGAAGTTGCTCCCAACGACGCATCCAAAGTGGAAGAAAATGAAGATCTCGCTCTCTACACGAAGCTGGACAACTCCGTTCACTTTATCGGCCTCACCGTCGATCGGGGCATTTTCAAGGATCCGAAGGCCAGAGAAGCCATGACCTACGCCTTGGATATGCAGGCCATTATCGACGCCGTATACATGGGCCACGGCAAGATCGCTACGGGACCTGTGAACCCGAACATTCCCTACTCCATTTCCGATTCGATTAAGCCCGAAAAGCGGGACATCGAAAAGGCCAAGGCCCTATTAAAAGAATCCGGGGTCAAAGAAGGGGATACGATCAAGCTCTACGTTCACGACCAACAAGACCGCAAGGACATGGCCACGATCATTCAATCGCAATTGGCTGAAGTCGGCCTGAAGGTCGAAATCAACGCCATGGAATGGAACGCCTACATGTCCGCCCTCGGCAAGGCCGATCACGAACACGATATGTTCATTATGAGCTGGTCGCCTTCCATTGTGGATCCCCACTATCCCCTTTACGCCACCTACGCCACGGCGAAAAAAGGCGTGGGCCCGAACTTTATGTTCTACGGCAATCCGGAACTGGACGCTTTAATCGAAAAGGGTCTCCGGGCGCCTGAAAATGAACGGGCGGCGGTCTACAAAGAAGCGCAAGAGTTGGTTGTTAAAGAACATCCTGCCATCTTCGCCCTTTACGGCGAGCAAATTATCGGCGCGCAAAAGTATATTAAAAACTTCGAGCCCGATCCCTGCGGCAGCAACGAGTTTTACCACATTACGTTTGAATAAACCACGACGATAAAGGCTCCTTCGGGAGTCTTTATTACATAAATGAATGGAAAGAGGAGAGCATGAGCAAATTTATCCTTCGACGACTCCTACTCATGGTGCCCACCATGTTGGGCGTCAGTTTCATCATTTTCGGCCTCCTGTACCTGACCCCCGGCGACGCGGCGGTGGCAAAGTTGGGACAACAGGCGCCGCCGGAAGCCATCGAGGCCTATCGGGAAAAGCTGGGGCTGAACGATCCCTTTATCGTGCAGTACGGCCGCTACATGAAAGGCGCCCTTCACGGGGATTTGGGCAAGAGCTATCTCTCCGGCGCCGACGTGGGAGACACTTTGCGGGAATACTTTCCCGCCACGGTAAAGCTCACGGTCTTTTCTCTGGCCGTGGCCGTGATCTTCGGGATTTTGTTCGGCGTCTTAAGTGCCGTGTACAAGTATTCCTGGATCGACAAGATCTCCATGTTTTTCGGCATGATCGGCCTGTCCATGCCCATCTTCTGGTCGGGGATGCTTTTCATTCTCCTGTTTTCTGTGAAATTGGGCTGGTTGCCCTCCTCGGGGCTGCGCTCCTTTAAGCATTTGATTCTGCCGGGCTTCGCTCTCGGGTTTCAATCCATGGCCGTCATTATGCGCCAAACCCGCTCTTCCATGCTGGAGGTATTGAGCAGGGACTACATTCGCACGGCCCGCTCCAAAGGGCTGAGGGAACGCTACATTCTCTTCGTACACGCCTTGAAAAACGCCATGATTCCCGTGCTCACCAGCGCCGGGCTTTTGACCGGCTCCTTAATCGGCGGCAGCGTCTTAACGGAAACCATCTTCTCCATCCCGGGCATCGGTCGCCACATGGTGCAAAGTATTTCCGCCATGGACTACCCCATGATTTTAGGGGCGGTGCTCTTGATTTCCCTTTCCTACTGCGTGCTCAATCTGATCGTGGACATTCTCTACGGCTTCTTGGATCCCCGCGTGCGCAGCCAGTACCAATAAGGAGGCCTTATGATTTCAAAACAATCCAGATTCTACGACCTCCTTCGCCTGTTTAAGAAAAATAAAATGGCCGTCATGGGCTTTTTCATTATCGCGGTGATGATTGCCGTAGCAATTTTTGCGCCGCTCATCGCCACCCAGGTGCCCTACGAACAGAATCTCGCCAATCGCTTCCAGTCGCCCTCGAGCCAACACTTTTTCGGCACGGATAATTTCGGCCGGGATATTTTTTCCAATGTGGTTTACGGGGCGCGGATTTCCCTCTTTATCGGCTTTCTCGCAACGATCCTCTCCGTGATCTTCGGCACCGTCATCGGCGCCGTGGCGGGCTTTTTCGGCGGCGGCGTGGACAATGTGCTCATGCGCCTCGTGGATATTATCCTCTCCATTCCGTCCTTGATCTTGGCCATCGCCATTTCCACCGTACTGGGCACGGGGATTCGCAATTTGATTCTCGCCGTGTCCCTTTCGGGGATTACGAATTACGCCCGAATCGTTCGAGCCAGCGTGCTCTCGGTGAAGGAGCAGGAATACGTGGAGGCGGCGAAAATCGGCGGCGCGTCCAACTTCCGCCTGATCTTCCGCCACATTCTGCCCAACTGCTTGGGTCCCATTATCGTTCAGGCCACATTGGGCGTGGGCACCTCCATTTTGCAGGCGGCGAGCTTGAGCTTTATCGGCTTGGGCGTGCAACCGCCGACGCCGGAATGGGGCGGCATGCTTTCTCAAGGCAGAAGCTACATTCAAGACTATCCGCACATGACCATTTTCCCGGGTCTCGCCATCGCCCTCACGATTTTTTCTCTGAATCTTTTCGGCGACGGCTTGAGAGACGCGCTGGATGCAACGCAAAGGGGCTAATATGTCGAAACTCATTGAATTTAACAATCTGCATACGACCTTTTTCACCGATTCCGGCCCGGTGCACGCCGTCAACGGCGTCACCTTTTCCATCGAAGAAGGCTCCACCACCGCCGTGGTGGGAGAGAGCGGCAGCGGGAAAAGCGTCACGGCCCTGTCCCTTATGGGGCTTTTGCCCAGGCCTTACGGAAAGATCGAAGAGGGCGACATCCTCTACAAGGGCGAAAGTATTTTGTCCATGGAAAAAGAAGAGCGGCGCATGCTCCGTAGCCGGGATCTGGCCATGATCTTTCAAGAGCCCATGACCAGTTTGAATCCGGCGCTGAAGATCGGCTTTCAAATCGAGGAAGTCTACCGCCGCATCATGGGCCTTTCCAAGGCGGAGGCGAAGAAAAAAGCCGTGGAAATGCTGGAGATGGTGGAGATTAAAGATGCCGAAAACAAGGCGCGGTCTTATCCCCACGAACTTTCCGGCGGCCAACGGCAGCGGGTCATGATCGCCATGGCATTGGCTTCTTCGCCGAAGCTTTTAATCGCCGATGAGCCTACCACGGCACTGGATGTCACCATTCAAAAGGAAGTTCTGGAGCTTATGGAGAGCCTGCAGCGGGAAATGGGCACGGCCATTATGCTCATTACCCACGATCTCGGCGTGGTGGCCCAAATGGCCGACGACGTAGTAGTTATGTACGGGGGCAGAGTCATGGAAAAATCCGACGTGTGCACGATTTTCGACCGACCCCTCCACCCCTACACCATCGGGCTATTGCGGGCGCGGCCCACGCTTGAAAATCGCGGGGAAAAACTCTACAATATTCCCGGCAATGTGCCGCCGCCGTCGGAAATGGAAGGGCACTGCCCCTTCTACTCCCGCTGCGACAAGCGCATGGACATCTGCGGCAGGGAAGTGCCGCGATTGAGGGAACACAGGCCGGGCCAATGCGTCGCCTGTTTCCTCTACGAAGGGGAGGCGTGCTGTGACTGATCTGTTAACATTAAATCACGTAGTAAAGAAATTTCCCGTGGGCAGAAAAGCCCTGTTCTCCAAAGAACGAAAGATGTTTACCGCCGTGGACGACGTGTCCTTTAGCTTAGGCGAAAAGGAAACCCTGGGCATCGTCGGAGAAAGCGGCAGCGGCAAATCCACTTTGGCACGCTGCATCTTGGGCCTCTATCCCGACGCCGAAGGAGAGATCCTCTACAAGGGCAAAGACGTGCTGAAGGCCGATGCCAAAGAGCTGAAGGCCATTCGCCGAGACGTGCAGATGATTTTTCAGGACCCGTACAGCTCCCTGAATCCTCAAATGACCGCCGAGGAAATCGTCATGGAGCCTTTGAGGAACTTGGGCGGCGAAAACATTCGCGAAAAAGCCCGGGAGACTTTGAGCCTCTGCGGCCTATCAAAAGCCCACTTTGGCCGCTTTCCTCACGAATTTTCCGGTGGCCAGCGGCAGCGCATCGGCGTGGCCAGAGCCCTGGTGGTGGAACCCACATTAATCTTGGCCGATGAGCCTACCTCGGCACTGGACGTGTCCATTCAGGCCCAAATCATCAATCTATTGGAAGAGCTGCAGGAGGAGCGAAATTTAAGCTACCTCTTTATCTCCCACGACATCGCCGTGGTGGAACACATCGCCGATCGCATCGGCGTCATGTACCGAGGCAAATTGGTGGAGATCAACGACCGGGACAGTATTATGGAAAATCCTCGAGACGATTACACGAAAAAGCTCCTCTCGGCGGTGCCGCCCATGGATCCCCACTGCAAATAAATGAATGCACCGACTCCCCGCGAAAACTGTTTCGCCGAGGGCCGGTGCATTTTTGTTATAATGGTGAAAAAGGAGGGGCCTCTTGAAGAAATTATCGAGAAAAAAATTTGTCCTATGGATTATTCTTCTGATGTGGTTGATCCCCACGGCTTATAGCCTAAACACGAAAAATCCCGAGGGGACCAATGTGTCCGGCGAATTTGCTCCGGCGGAGGCAGAATTTATTTACGACTTGAGCTATGTAAAAGACGGGGAGAAAGTGCACGAGCAAAAAATTTTCGATCGGGAGATGGAAATGATCGAGGGGGCCAAGGAATTCCTCATGGTGGATTTTTTCCTCTTTAACGCCACCTACGATCAGGACGTGGACTGCCCGAAACAGGTGGCGGCCATGACGGATCTGTTGATCGAAAAGAAGCGCGAAAATCCCGCCATGCCCATTTTGTTTGTCACAGACCCGATCAATAACTTCTACGGCGCCTACGAAGAGGCCAATATCAAGCGGCTGAAAGAGGCCGGCATCGACGTGGTAGTCACGGATCTAAACCGCATGAAAGACTCCAATCCCCTGTTCTCCGGCATCTACCGCGCCTACATTCAGTGGTTCGGCACGGCGGGGAATGGCCGCGTGAAAAATTTCTTCGCTAAAGAAGGGGAGAAGGTGACGGTGCGCTCCGTATTAAAGCTTATGAATTTCAAGGGCAATCACCGAAAAGTGGTGATCTCCGAGAAAGAAGCCATGGTGGCTTCCGCCAATCCCCACGATCCCAGCGCCTACCATTCCAATGTGGCCACGATCTTTCGCGGGAAGGCCATGGAGGACTTGATTCGCTCGGAAAGCATCTTTTTTAAAGAACTTCCCCCTATTGTGAAAGAGTATAAGGCGGAGGAAGTCTCGTCGCCGGATCGGCTGAAGGTCATCACCGAAGGGGCGATCTACGACGCCATTTCGGAGAACATCAATAAGTGCAAGAAAGGCGATAGGATCAACATCGGCATTTTCTATTTGTCGGAATTTCGCCTGTTGAAGGATCTGGAGGCGGCGGCCAATCGCGGCGTGGATGTGAAGATCGTCGCCGATTTAAATAAAGACGCCTTCGGGCTTGAGAAAAACGGCGCCCCCAATCGTCCGGCGCTGAGCGAGCTGAAGGAGAAGGCCCCGAGCGCGCAGATCCGTTGGTACAATACCCAAGGTGAGCAATACCATACGAAAATGATTGTTTTCGATTTTAAAGATGAAAATCCTCTCGCGATTTTAGGGAGCGGCAATTTCACTCGCAGAAATTTGGATAACTACAATTTGGAAACGGACGTGGCCGTGGAAATGGAACGCAATTCCCCCATGCACCTGGCCGTGGAGGATTACTTCCGCCGCATTTGGACCAACGAGGGCGGGGAGTACACCTTGCCCTTCGAGGCGCACAAAGACGAACGCTTCTTCATTCGGCCCCTGTGGAAATTTCAGGAGGCCACGGGCCTTTGCACCTGGTAAAAAGTTGGAGGCAATAAAAAATCGGAGACACATGCACTGACCCCCAAAAGTTGGGCCAAGAAATCCAACCTTTGGGGGTCTTTTAATGGCAAAATACAGTTATGAATTAAAAAGGAAAATCGTCGAAGAATACCTGTTCAGAGAGTCAAGCTAAGAAGGATTGGCAAAATAAACTTTATTGTTATCATTTGTCGCATCACTAACAGCATATCTATTAGTCATATTGTGATTAATAGATGTACTAGATAGGTTCGTATTATTTATAAGATTGACCTTAAATTCCTGCAACTCCTGTTCAACTGATGTACCTTCTTGGCTTAATTCTATGTCAATCATTTCGATCATCTCAACAATATCTGAATCTGAAAGTCGTTTCAATTGTTTCGGGTATTCCTCACTAGAAAATACCTGAGTTTTATATTTTTCAAACTCCTGCTCAATCGTCTTACCTTCTTGTAAATAGCTATTTCTAATATCCTTATTAAAATTTCGAGTTCTTGGTTTGACATATTGTCAGTGCCTACATTGATAAAAGGTTCTGGAACCTCTTGAGAATATGCAAACGTAACCACAGAATTTGAGAATAAGATCAGCAGCGTTAATAAAATTGATAAGATCCTTCTTCTGACTTTTTCCATAATAAATCTCCTTTCATGACTAAATACATTTTTAGTAACTTTCTACTATTTGGTATATAATATTCAAGCGATAATATCTAGTGGAAAAGTTACTAATATAAAAGAGAGGGGTTCTTATATGATGACTAAACATAAACTATCTCGATTTTGGATTTTTATCCTTTGCTTCTTGGTTTTTGCTTGCCTATTTTCCATTTTTATATGGCCAAAAACAGATATAGCTAAAAACAGGTATTATCAGACAAACTATCCTTTTTTTGCTTTTCCTAAGGGATTCCAGGAAGAAGTTATTTTCAGGACAGAAGGCGGGGAACCTAGCGGATTTAGCCTTCTCCATTACGAAGAAGAGGAGATAAAAAAATGGACCCCGGAACACTTGGATCCCAAGGTTCAGCCCGTCTCCCCTGAAGAATTTGTAACTCAAGTAATAGAAACTCCTTTTCTTAGAGACTATAAGGAAAAAATTCAACCTATTCTTGGTCCTCAAATAGAAAAAGATTCCCATCCCAGCTGCTACAAATACAAAAAAGATGGAAATGCTTATTTCCTTTACGTTCCTAGCAATGAAAATACTCTTTATTTTCTATACCAAAACATGTAAACTTTCCTGTACTGTCCATTGTGTTTCAAACTTCAGCTACCTATAGAACGATCCTAGCATTGCTTTTTGCACTGACCCCCAAAAGTTGGACCAAGAAATCCAACCTTTGGGGGTCTTTTAATGGCAAAATACAGTTATGAGTTGAAAAAGAAAATTGTCGAGGAATATTTATCCGGGAAGTCAAGTTACCGTGACTTGGCAATGAAAT
>QWCE01003092.1_pt1 | contig 19090 bp, 12 predicted proteins | sample 1972531 | NCBI WGS metagenome assembly QWCE01 (sample SAMN09866716, study PRJNA288562) | Human gut metagenome isolate term4_stool, whole genome shotgun sequencing... | reverse complement strand
ACAAGCAGCAAGGCTCAAAGCTAAGCCAGCAGCTCCAGCTGCGGCCACAATTTTCTTCCAAGTTTTCATTTTAAAATTCCTTATAAGTAGTTTTTTAGGTAGTGTACAAAGTTTTATTGCCCGCCCTTACCAGCGTCTACGAAGTGGACTAGGGGGGAAGTTTCCCTGGGTACCTAACGCAGAGCCAGGAAATAATAACTTTTATCGAAAGCCGCTAGGAGCGGCGAGAATCTCCGACTGGTTTTTCCTTAACGGTGATCTACCAGCCGGCTAAGCATATCGCCTAGCCACTGTACGATGACTACGATCAGCAAAATGTCGATGACCACGACTAGCATTACGTCACCCATAAAGCGAGTATAACCATAGTTCATAGCGAGGGCGCCCAGTCCGCCGGTGCCTAAAGTACCGGCCATCGCGCCGTAACCAATCAAAGAAATCAAAGTGACGGTAACTGATTGGATTAGAGCAGGTAGCGCCTCACGCACCTGTACCCCCATCATAATTTGCCAGTTAGAGGCACCCGCCATTTTTGCGGCCTCTAGTTTGCCACTGTCCACCCCTTGGACATTGGATTCCACCAGGCGGGCAAAGAACGGCGCCGCCGCCAGCGTTAAGGGCACTACCGCTGCTTTCCAGCCCAGAGTGGTGCCCACCAGCAGGCGAGTAAAGGGAATAATCGAAATCATCAAGATTACGAAAGGTAGCGAGCGCCCCACATTCACGATAAATCCCAGCACTGCGTAGAGCACACGCGCTACTTTAGACCCTGACAGTAGCCCCGCGGGAGCGGTCGCCACCAACAGCAGACCGATAGGTAACCCCAACAGGATCGAGAATAATCCCGACCATAAAGACATATAGATCGTCTCTAAAGTGGCATCTAGCAGATTATTAGTAATCACCGGATTGGAAAACCAGCGGCCAGAGCTATCTGCGGCGAAGGGCATCATGGACACAACCTGTGAGGTAGTAGCGACCAGACTCACGCTCGCACCTCCGTATAGATGTGATGATTTTCCATTTCGCGGATAAAAGCGTTCAGTCCCGTGGTTTTTACCCCTACAGCTAAGCGGCCAACTTGCGTGGTTCCCACAGTTTCAAAAGTCCCGGCCACGATATCCCCGCCCAATTGGGCAACCAGATCCATAACTTTCGATCCGGTGGGCACCCCTGGTGAAGAAGTAAAAGCAATATCCACTACTGAGGCGGGTTCGCCATCCAAAGTAACCTCGTCATCAACATTTGGAGGCGGAACCAGATCCTTAGCCAACCGCGAGGAGTGCGACTTGACTACATCCGCTACCGAACCCGTCTGCACGACTTTCCCATGCTCCAGCAAAGTCACGTGAGTGCAAATCTCGCGGATCACGCTCATTTCGTGGGTAATGATCACCACGGTGACCCCCAGGCGGTCATGCACATCTTTAATTAAATGCAGGATCTGCTGGGTCGATTCAGTATCCAAAGCGCTGGTAGGTTCGTCGCACAGCAACACTTGGGGTTCATCGGCAAGTGCCCGGGCGACCCCTACTCGCTGTTGTTGCCCCCCGGAAAGCTGAGAGGGGTAAGAGGAACCCCGATCATGCAATCCCACCAAATCCAGAAGCTTTTGTACCCGCTCGTGGCGTTCCCCGCGTTTTTGCCCCGCCAAATACAACGGGTAGGCAATATTGCCGGCGGCAGTACGCGAATCGAGCAGGTTAGCCGCTTGAAACACCATCCCAATAGAGCGACGAGCCTGGCGTAAATGCTTTTCAGACAGGGTAGAAAGATTTTGTCCTGCCACCAAGATTTCCCCCGAAGTGGGATGTTCTAGAGCAGTCAAGCAACGAATCAACGTAGATTTTCCGGCTCCGGATTGCCCCACGATGCCATGAATCTCCCCGGATCCAATTTTCAGGGAGATACCATCGAGGGCGTGCAGCTTGTCCTGCTTTTTGCGGGGATAAATTTTGTAAACATCCCGCAGCTCAATCAGCGGCTTTTCCGCTTTAGCGTTGCTCATAAGTTCCTTCCCATCGGTCCTGGCATTAGCACCGTCTTATCGGTTGCTGCAGTGCGCGAGCCAGGTCTCTGCACTGCTCTTGATGGCTACGTTCAGACTAAAGCCCCGAAAAGCAAAACACCAATTATTGAGACGGCTTGTAGTTGCTTTCACGTTTTCGTTAGCATGGAGCTATGAAAGAAACAGCGATCAAATCGATTCAGTGGTGGTGGCTCGCCTAGGCGGGTCCTTTCTTTCAGGCATTTGTTTAACCCGCCCAGTGGCGGGTATTTTTTTGTCTCCCGCCAGCGGAAACTATTTAATAGAAGTGATATTTCATTGAGGAGCATAAAATGACTGATAACCCCAAAATCCAGCCTTTAGGATTTCCGATCGATAGCCATATCCCTTCTCGCTGGTACAACCTGGTCGCTGATTTCCCGGAGCCGATGCCTCCCTACCTGAACCCACAGACCCGCGAACCGATTACCGCGAAAGATTTAGAGCCGCTATTTGCCCCCGGCCTCATCGAACTAGAGCTGAGCAAGGAACGCTATATAGATATTCCCCAGCGGGTTCGGGAACTGTACACTAGTTTCCGTCCCGCACCGCTTTATCGCGCTCATAATCTCGAGCAGGAGCTAGGCACTAAATGCCGTATCTACTACAAATACGAAGGTAATTCACCTGCCGGATCCCATAAACCGAACTCGGCATTAGCGCAGGCTTACTACAATGCAGTGGCCGGGATCAAGCGGCTCACCACGGAAACTGGTGCCGGCCAGTGGGGAGCGTCCCTGGCAATGGCGTGCTCGATGCTGGGGATGCAATGTGAAGTATGGCAGGTACGTACTTCCTATGACCATAAGCCCTATCGGCGCTTACAAATGGAAGTTTATGGCGCTCAATGTCACGCCTCGCCCTCCGAATTAACCGAGTCGGGGCGTAAAATCCTAGCCGAAAACCCCGATACGTCCGGGTCTTTAGGGATGGCGATTTCGGAGGCCGTAGAATCTGCGGTTTCGGATCCGCAAGCTCACTACGCTTTGGGCTCGGTTATGAACCAAGTGATTATCCACCAGACGGTAATAGGCCTCGAGGCGCAATCCCAACTGGCAGCAGCCGGAGAATCCGGAGCGGACTTCATATTCGGTTGCGCGGGGGGTGGATCTAACCTGGGCGGTCTGGCTACTCCCTTTATTGGAGAGAATCTGCGTGAAGGCAAGAACGCCCGGGTAGTGGCCTGCGAGCCGGCTGCCTGTCCTTCGCTTACGCAAGGCGAATATCGTTATGACTTTGGGGATATGTCGGGGCTGACGCCGCTAATGAAGATGTACACCTTGGGGCATGACTTCGTTCCTGATCCGATTCATGCTGGTGGCTTGCGTTATCACGGGATGGCACCGATGGTGTCTCACGCCTATCACTTGGGATTGATGGAGGCACGCGCCTATCCGCAAGAAGAAACCTTTGCGGCCGGTCTTGAGTTCGCGCGTGCCGAGGGGATTATTCCCGCCCCCGAATCTACCCACGCGATTGCCGGCGCTCTGGACTTTATCCGTTCGGGGGAGGCTCGTGATGGTCAGGTACTCTTGATCGGACTTTCCGGAAACGGGGTGCTCGATTTGGCGGCCTACCACCAGGTGCTAAAGAAGTAACTGAACTTTCGGTAGCGGCGACGGGGGGGGCTTCCTCGCCGCCGCTATCTATTTGCGCCAGGTGCGGTTTTGTTTATCGAGGGCGCGAATGGCTTCTTCTAGGGCGCGACGATCCAGTTTTCCGCTGGGAAGCAGAGGAAAGTGAGGGAGCAGAGCCGCCGCGCGGGGCAGATGCGAGGACGGCAAATGCTCTCTAAGGGATTCACGCAGGTCGTAGCCTAACTGGGCAAGGTCGGGAGTAGCGGTGGGTTCGGCGGTAGGCAAACCGCCAGAAGAAAAAACAGCGCAAAGTATCTGCCCCCATTCCTCATCCTTCAGAGCGCAAAACTCTAACCCGGGAAAACCCACTTGTTCGGCAGCGCGGGTCACCAGCGGTAAAGAGATGTTTTCCCCACCAGAAATAATGGTGTCATCCAGGCGTCCGAGTACTTTTAAATGAGCAGGGCTGGACATGTCGATAATGACAGCCCTATCCCCGAGTGATTCTTGGGGATATAGCCCTCGCTCGTTTTCCTCCTTGGAAGTCTCCTCGGTGGCCTCTAGCGTGCTTTGGTTGCCCACTGGCTCGATGAGCGGAGAATCGGGTACTAGAGGGTGAGTTCGGTTCGTATCCCAAAGCTCAATCCTTTCTGCTTTAATGCCCTCATTCTCGTCTGCAAAAACTATCCTGCCAGTATCGTTGGTGGCCAGCCAGGTTGCACCGGAAAACTCGCGGATTTCTGGATCCGATTCTGCCTCCAAATAACCGTTCATCAAAGTGGGGGTAGCCAGCCAAATTCTGCCCTCGTTGACCGCAACTGTAACTTGGGGCAGCGGCATGCCGTCATAGACACAGCCTCCGCAAGTTTCGGTCATCCCGTAGGTGGTGACCAGATTTAACCCCGCCTCGCGCCCAGCGGAAAGTAGTGAGGAGGAAATATGGGCTCCCCCTACCAGGATTGCAGAGCATATCCGCAAAGCTGCAGTAGTTTTTGGATCGGCGAGGGCGCGGCGCAGCTGAGTGGGAACCAGCGATAGATAGACGGGAAGGTTATTCGAGGGAGTGTTTTGCAGTGCTTCCCGGAGCCGAGAGAGCTTAAAACCGCCGGTCATATCGATAGTTACTGGTTCAGTTCCGCCCGCGTAGGCACGGGCAATCACCTGGAAACCGGCGATATGATCCCGAGGAAGTGCTGACACCCAGATACCGTTTCCTCCCAGGCGCTGCGCGGTCGCCTGATGGGAGGCACGCAAAGCCTCCAGAGATATTCCCACCAGGCGCCCTCCGGGTTTCGTAGAACCCGAGGTGGAAAGGATAAAACTGACCTGGCTAGGGAGGCGGCGCAGACGCTGTGCTTGCCGGAGCGCCCATGAGGGAGAAAGACGCTCGGTGCGTGCCGGGAAAAATATTGGGTGGTAATCGGCCAGAATCCTTAACGCGAAGAATGGTTTAGCTGGCTCGGCGACCGCAGATAAATCGATAGTGGGTAGGGAAGTGAAACTATCCGGCCAGAGGGCGGTGCGGAGCGCGGTAAAGAACAACTTATCGCGATCGGGGTTATCGGATACCGGTAGGAAAACCAGCGGCCGTGCGGCAGAATCCTTACCGTTTTCTCCCAGTTCTTTCCCTGCACTCAGTTCGCTTTGCACCCAGATAATCTGCGGAACAGCTTCTTCGCCAATCTGGATAGCTTTATCGCTATTGTCGCCCTGAGGAGCTAATACTTCACTGGCTGCCCGAGCCTCCGCACTCGGTGGGGGAACAATGCGCAAAGTCAACCTCCGAAGATAGCCGTTACCGCCCAGTCTAAGCCAGTTCCCGGCTATCTCCGATCTCATTGTGACATTCCAAGCGCGCTAGATTAGTTTTTCCTTCCGCATCGGGTCGGGCCGTAAAAGCGCTCGGGGGACCCCGGTGAGCCTTGCTTCGCTCGGCTCAAGCCCCCTCTAGCATCTTTTACAGCTCGACCCTTACTTAGCTGCTACCAGCCAGCGCGGAGCCTAGGTTTTATCCGAGTAGGCGCGGTGGGCATAAGAATTCGGAAAACGTCGCTACGTTTTCCGAATTCTTGGGCGGGAGGAAAAACCTAGGCTCCGCGCCGGAAACTGCGGGAGGAAAAACTTCTCTCCCTGAGCATAGGGCGCGAGGCAAAATCCGCCCCTGTGCGCGGACGATTGCGGGGGTGGGAAACTTTTCCCCCGCGCACGGAGCGGGAGGGAAAGCTTCTTGCTTTGTGTGGAATACTACGGAAACTTGGTAACCGCGCTCGCGGTAGGGTGGGGGTATGAGCCAGCTTGCACATGTTTCTGATACTTTTGACGCGCAGCGTTGGGTTCCAGTTCCCGGCTTCGAAAAGCTAACTGACCTGACCTTTCACCGGGCGGTAGTGAAAGCGGGAGGGGCGGATGCCCTCGCCGCCGCGTCCTCGTCCGAATCCAAGGAACATCAAAAACCGTATAAACCGGGGCGAGACCGCTATCAGCTAACCGACTTAGCCGCCACCGAATTGGCTGATCGGGGGGAAAATGGGGCGAAACTTCCGGTTTTGCGGATTGCGTTTGATCGTCCGCAGGTGCGCAATGCTTTTCGTCCCCATACCGTAGATGAATTGCTGACGTGCCTGGAATACGGGCGCAGCGCCGCCGATGTAGCAGCGATAATCCTCACCGGGAATGGGCCGAGCGATTCTGATGGAGGCTATAGCTTTTGTTCCGGCGGTGACCAGCGGATTCGAGACCGAGGGGGATATCGCTACGAACAAGAGGGTGCCGATCCGGATGCGGAAGTTTCCCAGCGGCGCCAAAATCTGGATTTGGCGCGTACCGGACGCCTGCACATCCTGGAGGTGCAGCGCCTAATTCGCGCGATGCCGAAACCGGTAATTGCAGCGGTTCCCGGATGGGCTGCCGGGGGTGGACACTCGCTGGTAGTGGTGTGTGATTTAGCGCTGGCCAGCGTAGAGCATGCCCGCTTTAAACAAACCGATGCCAACGTTGGCTCCTTTGATGCCGGATACGGTTCAGCCCTGCTGGCGCGACAGGTCGGCGACAAACGTGCGCGGCAAATCTTTTATCTGGCGAACACTTATGATGCCCAGCAGGCGGCAGATTGGGGAGTGGTAAATGAGGCGGTTCCGCACCAGCAGCTAGAAACTGTAGCTTTAGAGTGGGCGCTGACTATTGCCCGTAAATCCCCGCAGGCTATCCGGATGCTGAAATATGCATTTAACCTGGCAGATGATGGTTTGCTGGGGCAGCAGCTATTCGCCGGGGAGGCAACTCGTTTGGCCTATGGCACCGATGAAGCCGAGGAGGGGCGACGTGCCTTTTTGGAGCATCGAGAACCGGATTGGACACCTTTCCCCCACTACTATTAGGTTTTTGGGCGCAGATAGGCCGACAATAGGAAACGGTAGAGTTAACCGGTCAGTGCCAGGTCAAGTGCTACTTGTGTAAATAGAAGGATTCGAAAGATAACAAGGACAACGTGATGGCAGGAAACATAAGCGACCCGATGCTAGTGGAGGTGCCGCAGGTACAAGTTAGTGACCTCGGTAAACTATTTGAAAACTCTGAGTTTCCCGCGATCGACATTGACCAGGCACTGGTGTATTCCTTGCCGCTGGTCAACCGCTTCCGTCGAATAATTGTGCGCGAGGGCGTGCTGTTGCGTTCTGGTAACCGTTGGGGCGAATTCGCGCCTTTTTGGGATTATGGACCGCACGAATCTAAACGATGGCTGTGGTCAGCGGTTAACGCTTTGACCGAGGCGTTGCCCGCTCCGCTGCGAGACAGTGTACCGGTGAACGTGACTGTGCCAGTGGTATCGCCTAGACGCGCCACGGAAATTGTGGAGCAAAGCGGAGGCTGCCGGACTGCGAAGGTTAAAGTAGCAGATCGGGGCACTGAACTTGCCGGTGATGTGGAACGAGTAAAAGCGGTGCGCGCTGCCCTCGAAAACCAATTCGGCGGGGACTGCCGGATTCGGGTAGATGCTAATGGCGCGTGGAACCTGGCGGAAGCCAAGGAGGCCATAGCGGCTCTAGACGAGGCAGCGGGAGGATTGGAATATGTCGAGCAGCCCTGCAAGAGCGCCCGGGAATTACTGGAATTGCGAGGCGCAACTTCGGTGCCACTCGCGGTTGATGAGCTGATTCGCCGCTCCCCAGATCCACTCGCCGACTTGCCGACAGGCTGCGCGGATGTGATGATTGTGAAAATCCAGCCCCTGGGGGGAGTATCAGCGGTTATTGATTTAGCGAAAAAGGCTAATGAACGCGGGATGGAAGTGGTGGTTTCTTCCGCAGTTGATAGTGCCATCGGTATCGGATTAGGGGTGCGCGCCGGAGCCGCAATGACCCGGCTTCCCCATGCCTGTGGCCTGGCCACCAGCCAGTTGCTTAAATCTGACGTTTCTCGCCAGCCCTGGCAGGTGCGGGATGGTCAGCTAGAAGTGCGGGAAGTAGAAATAAACTCCGACTTAATTAGTGCCCCTGACAACGATAACCGCCGAGATCTGGTTAACCGTTGGAGCCAGCGGATGCGGGACGTAGCGGAGGTAGCTAGTCGGTGAGCGACGTTTCTTTTCCCTCCACTCCCTCCCGCAGCTCCCAAAATAATCAATCCCCAGACCTGACTGGAGGGCACCTAGAATCAGCCACCTCCTTAGCGCGACTAGTGGTCAGCGAATTAGTGCGCGCCGGAGTGCGTGATTTCGTGATTTGTCCGGGTTCTCGTTCTGCGCCCCTAACCTATGCTTTGGCAGCGTTAGAACAGGCGGGGGTGGTGCGTACCCATGTGCGCCTGGATGAGCGTTCTGCGGCTTTCTATGCGCTCGGACTGGCCAAATCCGGTATATATAAAGGTGAGGACGCGGCCTACAATCCCGTAGCCCTGGTGGTCACTTCGGGGACTGCAGTGGCGGAGTTACATGCAGGATTGCTGGAAGCTTTCCACTGTGGCGTCCCGCTGATTGCCTTGAGCGCTGATCGTCCCCGCACCGCTCGCGGCACCGGGGCGAACCAAACTACCTGGCAGGAAAAGATTTTCGGGGCTGCCTGCCCGGTAGCATTAGATATTGACGGTAGCGAGGACGCCCTGCAGGTAGTAAAAGACCGCTTGAGTGCAGCTCTCGCGCAGGCGAGGGGTCAGGGTGAGAGTGGCTCCGCGCTGCGCTGCCCGCTACATATTAATTTGTGTTTTTCGCCCCCTTTGGTAACTTCTAATACTTGGCAGATTCCGCCCGAGTTGCTAGCTCTTACCTTAGAGCAAGGCGAAAGTGTGACCTCCTCGCTAAGATCTTTCAAAACGCAGATAGTTGCTGATGGCGGAGGTGAACCGCCCCGAAAAAACGCAAAAACGGTGGTGGTGTTGGCGGATCAATGCCACCCGCAAGTGGCGCAAGCGGCGCAAGAATGGGGGCTTCCGGTGCTGGCGGAACCCACCGTTACCCTCAAGGGGGGAAACGTGGTGCAGATCTGTCACGCTCCGCAAGTGCTTCCTGCCTTCGCTTATGAAATAGAGCAGGTTATTGTATCTGGGCATGCCACTTTGTCCCGTCCGGTAACTGCGCTGCTTTCCCGGGAAGATATTCCCATCTACCGTTTGCCTAGTTTGGGAGCGGCTAGCAATCTCACCGGAAAATATGTTTCAACCACCACCGCGCAGGTAGATAACGTTTTTCCCGCGGCGGCTAGCCCTGCTTGGTTGGCACGATGGCGCCAGGCAGCGCAAGCGGTTGAACGTGCCTACCGCACAGGTGTTGATCGTCGGGCAGTAACCGTGTGGCAAAACGCCAACTATGCGGCGTTTGATCCTGGTGATCTTCCGCAGGTAGTAGCGGATGGGCAGACTGCGCCCTCGATAAACCTAAAAAATCATGGTTTTACCACCTCCGGTGAAGCCCGACAAGCTGAGAACGAAGCTGCCCACCGCCTCCGCATGTCCTCTCCCGAAAGCGCCCCGGAACTAGAAGGTAGCCTGCGGGAACTGGAAATGGGGATCGATCCTTTCGCTCTCGCCCGCATCTATGAGGATGTATATGAAGCGTGGGCTAACCGTGACCCTGATTCAGCTCAGGTCAGGGGAGCGAAGGCTAAAAAAGTTTTAAACAGCGCGGATAATGTCAGGTATTCGGGTACTGTAGGAAGCGGCGAGAGCGCGCCTGCCCAGCTAGACGATAAAAAGATGACCGCTGCCGGTGCGCCTCCGCTGACGATGCTCGGTGCCTCTAATACGATTCGTGCTTTCGATTTGGCCGCGCGCGGGGATCGGGGGATCACCTATTGCGCGAATCGCGGCTTGGCAGGGATCGATGGAAATATCGCGACTGCCTTGGGGCTAGCTTCCGGAACTGGGCGGGCGGTGCGGCTGATTGCCGGAGGTTTAACTTGCCTGCATGATTTGACCGGGTTGCTCACTGGGCCTTTGGAGGCCACGCCGGTCTTACAGCTGTTGGTACTCAGCGATGGGGGAGGGCGCATCTTCGCAACCCTTGAACACGGTGAACAGGAGAACCAGGAAGTATTTGAGCGCTATTTTTTGACGCCGCAAGATTTCGACCTTTCCGCGCTTGCCACCGGCCTCGGTTGGGATTACCGGTGCGCAAAGGACATAGAGGAACTGAAAACGATTCTTTGTGAAAATCCACGCCGGGAAATCGTGGAAATTAATGCTTATTTGCCGGATTTGCGTGCTCGCCGTGCCGCTTTAGAATCTGAAATCCGCCGGGAGTTAGCTGCGCTTTAAACCAAATTTTACGCCTGGAGAGCGCGGTACAGAGGTAACATTTTGGTTTCCGTTTCAGCCAGTTCTTGCTGGGGATCAGAATCTGCCATGATTCCCGCCCCGGCAATCAGGCGATAGGTATCAGCGCGAGCAGGGTCACGCTGCGCGCAGCGCAGGGCAATCGCCCACTCGCCCTCGCCGCTAGCGTCCATCCAACCGATCGGGGCGGCGTACCGGCGCCGATCCATAGCTTCTAGGGCGGACAGACGTTCGGCAGCTACTTCGCGGGGTTTGCCGCAAACTGCCGCCGTGGGATGGAGCGCTGCTGCCGCACGCAGAGAAGTAACTGCCTGTTCCGTAAGGTTTTCAGCGGTAATATCGGTTGCCAAATGGGTAACATACCCCAGGTGCAGTAGGTGGGGGGCAGGTACCTCTAAATCTAAATTCAGGTCGGTCAGCGAATCCTGGGCGCTTTGTACCGCTAAGCGATGCTCTAGCTGCTCTTTGGGATCGCTTAACAGGCGTTGTTCTTTACCGGGAGCGGCAGAGCCTGCCAGGACGCGGCATAGCAGCTTCCCTTCGTTTACGCTAGCTAGCATTTCGGGGCTGGCTCCCACCAGGTCACCAAGCGCATAAGTCCAGCAGTTAGGGTACTTGTCGGCCAAGTATTTGGTGACCCTAGTCAAGGAAACATCGCGATCAAAGCGTAGTTCTTTATCACGGGCAAGTACGATTTTTTCTGCCCTTCCGGAGCGGATTTCTGCTGCCGCGCACCCGACTGCCGTCTTCCAGGCTTCTGGTTTTAAATGCGGGTACGTTTCGCTAACTACCTGCGCTGGGCTGGAAAGCGATAGCGGGGATGATTGGGCAGTATGTGCTGCAGTCGACTTCGCGTCTTCCTGGGTATTCCCGCGGCGTCCCCGGAAATCTGCTTGCTTTGCCTGCCAGCTAGCTTGCCACAGCCAGGTGTGAGAGCCGCTGGAAACTACGGCTAAAGCCGGCACTAGTAGCAGGGAGGGGGTGGCGGCAGTGAATCCGAAACTGCCCAAAACTAGCGGCCAATTTAGTTTTCCTACTTCAGCATGCTTGCCCCCGGTACTTCCCTTGGGAATATCGCTCGGGTTACCGGCAGTATTCACCGCGTGCTCGCACAAATCCCGCCACGCGTCCTCGGCTATAGAAAAAGTGTTATCGCCGCTAAAACGGGCCTGCCAAGCGATTCCTAAACCCGCTAACTTGAGCCTAGGCCCGCTCCAAACGGTAAAGGTATCCGGGGCAGCGGTTTCCGGTGAAATTGACCGATGCTTTTCCTTTAAAAGCCCTATTGCCTGCTCAAAGGAGCATTTTTGATCGCTTAGCCGGGAGACACGGTATTGCAAAACCCCGCTGGCATATAGGCTAGATGGACACACGATTCCCCATAATAAGCCAGGAAGCAAGCCGACACGAACCTACCGGTCATATTGACAAAGGATCCCAGAATTCTAGCTTTGCACATGGAATCAGTCACAAAAGGGCTTTTATTGGTTAATCCGGTTTGACCAGCAATAGGGGGGCTGACTAACTTTAAACATGGTGCCCGCGATACCGGGCCCCGAACTAGCCAGGTTTCCTGGCACGGGCTCTACTCCGTTGAGCTCCGGACGTTAAGGGTAAGTCAGTTAGGCGCGATCCGCTGACCACCTAGGCAAGCATCCTGCAGCCTTAACCTGGCGGGCCGGCCCCGGCGGTGCAGTATGCCCGTTTCTGGGGCTCATATCTTGGTACCGCGTGGCAAGTGTTTCGACATTAAATAACAGGAGAAGTAGTGCCTACCATCCAACAGTTGGTCCGCAAAGGACGCTCAACTAAGAAGGCGAAGAGTAAAACTCGTGCGCTAAAGGGGTCTCCCCAGCGTCGCGGCGTTTGCACTCGTGTTTACACCACCACCCCGAAGAAGCCGAACTCGGCATTGCGGAAAGTGGCGCGTGTTCGCCTGTCCAGCGGTATTGAAGTGACCGCTTACATCCCCGGCGAGGGACATAATCTGCAAGAACACTCCATTGTGCTGGTGCGTGGTGGACGTGTAAAGGATCTGCCCGGTGTGCGTTTCCACATCGTGCGCGGCGCGCTGGACACCCAGGGTGTGCGTGACCGTGGCCAAGGTCGATCCAAGTACGGCGCGAAGAAGGAGAAGAAGTAGTATGCCTCGTAAAGGTCCAGCTCCCAAGCGCCCTTTGGCAGTTGATCCGGTTTACAACTCGACCATTGTCACCCAGTTGGTCAATCGGGTGCTGCTAGACGGCAAGAAATCTTTGGCGGAACGTATCGTTTACGGTGCGCTCGAGGGCGTACGTGAACGTACCGAGCAGGAACCGGTAAGCGTGCTCAAACGAGCTCTAGAAAATGTTCGTCCTGCTCTAGAGGTTCGTTCTCGTCGTGTAGGTGGCGCCACCTACCAGGTTCCGGTGGAAGTGCGCCCGGCGCGCGCGACCACTTTGGCGCTGCGTTGGCTGGTTGACTTTTCGCGGCAGCGTCGCGAGAAGACCATGACCGAACGCCTCATGAACGAAATTTTGGATGCTTCCAACGGCTTGGGTGCTGCGGTGAAGCGTCGTGAAGATATGCACAAGATGGCGGAGTCCAACAAGGCTTTCGCGCATTACCGCTGGTAAACCTAACCGGAAGGAACGATTGTGGCATTAGAAGTGCTTGCTGACCTATCTCAGGTTCGCAACATCGGCATCATGGCACACATTGATGCTGGTAAAACCACCGTAACTGAACGCATCCTGTATTACACGGGCATCAACTACAAGATTGGGGAAACCCATGATGGTGCCGGCACCATGGACTGGATGGAACAGGAAAAAGAACGCGGCATCACCATTACTTCCGCGGCAACTACCTGTTTTTGGAACGGTAAGCAGATTAACATCATTGACACCCCTGGTCACGTTGACTTTACTGTTGAGGTAGAGCGCTCCCTGCGCGTCCTCGACGGTGCAGTAGCCGTTTTCGACGGCAAAGAGGGCGTAGAGCCCCAGTCGGAAACCGTTTGGCGTCAGGCGGATAAGTATGATGTTCCCCGTATTTGCTTCGTCAATAAGATGGACAAACTGGGTGCGGACTTCTACTACTCGGTAAAGACCATTGAAGACCGTCTGCACGCCAAGCCAGTTGTTATGGTCTTGCCGATTGGCGCTGAGGCTGAGTTTAAAGGGGTTGTTGATTTGCTGGAAATGAAAGCAATCTACTTCCCCGAGACTTTCAGCGCCGAGCAGGCCGAGAAAGCCGGTGGCAAGGTTAAAGAAGGCGACCCCACTTTGGGTGCGGTGCTGGAATACGCGGAAATTCCGGACGATTTGAAAGATCGCGCCGTTGAATACCGTGAAAAGCTGATTGACGCTGCCGCAGAAGCCAACGATGAATTGATGGAGGCTTACCTGGAAAACGGGGAGCTTACCAACGAACAGATTATCGCGGGTATTCGCGAACTCACTTTGAAGAGCGAAATCTACCCGGTGTTCGCGGGTAGTGCTTTCAAGAACAAGGGTGTACAGCCGGTTCTCGATGGCGTTTTGCGTTACCTGCCTTCGCCGTTGGATGTTCCCGCTCTTGAGGGACATTTACCCCGCGATGAAGAAAAGACGGTGCTTTGTCCTCCGGACAATGAGGCTCCTTTCGCTGCTTTAGCGTTTAAGATTGCCGCGCATCCTTTCTACGGCAAGCTGACATACGTGCGAATTTATTCTGGGCAGATTAAGGCCGGGTCTAACCTGGCTAACGCCACCAAGGATAAGAAAGAGCGCGTTGGCAAGATTTTCCAGATGCACTCCAATAAGGAAAATCCGATCGAGGTTGCTCACGCCGGTAACATTTACGCCTTCGTGGGTTTGAAAGACACCACCACTGGCGATACCTTGTGCGACAGTGGCCATCCGGTAGTTCTGGAATCTATGAACTTCCCGGATCCGGTTATTCACGTGGCTATCGAACCTAAGACCAAGGCAGACCAGGAGAAGCTGGGCATTGCGATTCAGCGTCTGGCGGAAGAAGACCCGACCTTCACCGTGCGCTTAGATGACGAGACCGGCCAGACCGTTATTGGCGGTATGGGCGAGCTCCACCTGGACGTACTGGTAGACCGGATGAAACGCGAGTTCCACGTGGAAGCAAACGTGGGCGCACCGATGGTTGCTTACCGCGAAACCATCCGTAAGACGGTCGAGGATGTGGAGTACACCCACAAGAAGCAGACCGGTGGTTCTGGCCAGTTCGCAAAGGTACTGGTCACTTTCGAACCGCTCCCTACGGATGCGGAAGAACCATACGAGTTTGTAAACAAGATTACCGGTGGACGTATTCCTCGCGAATACATTCCGTCGGTAGACCAGGGCATTCGTGAAGCCATGGAGGGAGGCGTTTTGGCTGGTTACCCGCTAACCGGTATTAAGGCGACCTTGACCGATGGTGCTTACCATGACGTCGACTCTTCGGAAATGGCATTCAAGATTGCCGGTAACATGGTTTTGAGGGAGGGTGCACGTCGCGCCAAGCCCGTATTGCTCGAACCGATTATGGCCGTTGAGGTCAGAACTCCGGAAGAGTATATGGGTGACGTGATGGGTGATCTTTCCTCTCGCCGCGGATTTATTCAGTCCATGAACGATGTCAATGGAGTGAAGGAAGTCCGGGCAAAGGTTCCGCTGTCGGAAATGTTTGGGTATGTGGGCGACTTGCGTTCAAAGACGCAGGGTCGCGCCGTTTACACGATGCAGTTTGACAGCTACGATGAGGTCCCCCGCTCAGTTGCTGAGGAAATCATTGCTAAGACCCGAGGCGAATAGCCCTCGCGGGTGCCTTTTATTTTGTTAAAAATCACAGATAAACCCGTAGGAGATCATTCGCGTTGGGTGTTAACCTTTACTTTGACAACCAAGCGATAGATAACTACCCGAGTCCAGGAGGACATTAAGTGGCTAAGGCTAAGTACGAGCGGACTAAACCGCACGTTAACATTGGTACTATTGGGCACGTTGACCACGGCAAGACCACCTTGACCGCGGCTATCACCAAAGTGCTGCATGACACCTATCCGGAACTGAACGCGTTTACTCCTTTCGAGGACGTAGACAACGCTCCGGAAGAACGTGAACGCGGGATTACTATTAACGTTTCCCACGTTGAATACCAGACCGAGAAGCGTCACTACGCACACGTAGACGCCCCCGGTCACGCCGACTACATCAAGAACATGATTACCGGCGCAGCCCAGATGGATGGAGCCATCCTGGTGGTTGCCGCAACTGACGGCCCCATGGCTCAGACTCGCGAGCACGTACTGCTCGCTCGCCAGGTGGGCGTTCCCGCCATCCTGGTTGCCCTGAACAAGTGCGACATGGTTGACGACGAAGAAATGCTGGAACTGGTTGAGGAAGAATGCCGCGACCTGCTGTCCAGCCAGGACTTCGATGGCGACAACGCTCCGATCATCCAGGTTTCCGCTTTGAAGGCGCTCGAGGGTGACGAAAAGTGGGTTGGCCAGGTTCAGAAGTTGATGGAAGCGGTTGACGAATACATTCCGGAACCGGTTCGTGATCTCGATAAGCCCTTCTTGATGCCGGTTGAGGACGTATTCACCATTACCGGTCGTGGCACCGTGGTTACCGGTCGTGTGGAGCGCGGTACCCTTCCGCTGAACTCCGAGGTAGAAATTCTCGGTATTCGCGAACCGCAGAAGACCACCGTTACCGGTATCGAGACCTTCCACAAGTCGATGGATCAGGCTGAAGCTGGTGACAACACCGGTCTGTTGCTACGTGGTATCAAGCGTGAAGACGTGGAGCGTGGCCAGGTTGTGGTGGCTCCCGGTTCTATCACCACCCACACCAAGTTTGAGGGTCAGGTTTACATCCTGAAGAAGGACGAGGGTGGACGTCACAAGAGCTTCTACTCTGGCTACCGTCCCCAGTTCTATTTCCGTACCACCGATGTTACCGGCGTTATCACCCTGCCCGAGGGCAAGGAAATGGTTATGCCCGGTGACACCACCGAAATCTCGGTGGAGCTCATTCAGCCGATCGCTATGGAGGTCGGCCTGGGCTTCGCTATTCGTGAAGGTGGCCGCACCGTTGGTTCTGGTCGTGTAACCAAGATCGATCTGTAAACTAATCAACGATTAGTTTCTAATCTTTTTAGTTGTGCCTGGGAGATAACTCCCAGGCACAACTTTTTTGTTGCCGAGAGTCCTTCCCTGACGGGTAACGGGGGCTAAAGGGTTTTATTGTGGGGGGATGGATAGAGTAGCTTTCAGCGATAACGTCTCATAATACGAAAACTATCGGAATTTTTTCCTCAAAAGCTTGTTTTCCATATTGTGGTAACACTATAATCTTTTTTACTAGTACTAGTGCCCTTCTTTACATCGTCGTGGGAGGGGATACTCATATGAAAAGTGTGAAGATTGTTAGGTGTAACGTGGCAGGACATAACAAATCTCAGAAATTGGTCGCGGTGCTGACCCTGCTGGGGTTGGTAATCGCCATGATCCCAGTGGCAGTATTGACATTGCCACAGGCACAGGCTGAACCGTCTAACCCGAATCACCCTATAATTGGGGGTGCTGATGACCCGTGGCCTTCAGATCCTCCCCGTGACCTGGAATCTGAAGACATAAAAAACGCGGGTTCGGTTGCTTTAGTCTTTGAGTTCGGTTCTTGGTATGGCTACCAAACTATGGGTGGAGGGATCACCGGAACTGGGAATAAGCCCTGCCCGAAAGATTACCCGCAAATACCGGCGTCAAGAAAACGTCTTCACGATGGTAAGTTGAGCGCGAATTGTCGCAACTGGGATCAGAACGAGGCGGTAGCGAACGTAATTGAGCCTCTCAAAGGATCACCCCTTTCGGTCGGCATTTACCACTATGCCCGTAAACAAGACCAAGGACGGTACGGTAATAACACGCCTGACTTAAAAGCCACTTCACTGGCAGATGCTGCGGGTTACCAGAAAGTAATGAATAAGATCTGGTCATTGGATGCCACCAATGGCAATGGTGGAAATATGCAAACCGGGTACGCTGGTAACGGTGAGTGGGGCTTAGGTAAGCTGTATCTGGATATGCTGCGTTACCGGCAGCAACAATTAAAAGAACATGCCGGTGAAGCTGATTTTGTTCCGCGTCCCCTTTATTCCAAAATCATCATCATGTCGGCATCGGATCCGCACTGGCATCTAGACAAGTCCGTTTACGACAGGAAAAACGATGTTTGGAAAATCAACCACTATATTGATGGCGAGTCTGATGAGGAGCAACTTAACCAAGATCTAATTAATAAAGATTTAGATACTCCTGCTAAAAACTTTGTAGAAGATCCTGATAATAAAGACAGCCAAGACTCCCATAGCTACAAGTGGAAAGAGTTACCTCTGACTGCTAATCCCGGGCGTGTAGGCATGTTGGATGTCGCCAGCAGGATTCGTAATCTGGGAGCCGATATCCGCACAATGGGAATGGGGGACTGGGTTGACAAGTTTCCTAATCCAGACGGCGGCGGTGAATCAACCCGCCATATGTTCCTCCGGGCTTTAACCGGGGTAGAAGACTATCAACAACCTACTAGTAACTATCAATATATTCCCTTCCCCTCTGATAGCTCCGGGGGGTCTCCAGGTGGTCACTTTGGTTATCCCAATGGAGACTATTTCAGTAACCCCGCGCGTGATGGGATTGCAAACGGTTCTTTTGAAAGATCTATGCGTCAGTGGATGTGGGAGGATACCCACCTTTCGTTAACCTCTGATCTTTTGGATGGGAGTTTCCGCTATGTGAAGCCGAATGCGCGGCAAACCATTAACTTTAGCCCTCTAGATACCGCGACCACCCCCCAAAATTATTCCACCGGAAACGACGGACGCGTAGTAATAAACCTAACCAAAGCGCAGATGACCAAAGGAGTTGATGTTCGCCAACCAGAACGAACAGACAAGTACGTCCTTACCCAGTTCCAAGGGCATAATGCCCGTTGTCGAGGTTTAAGTAGGACGGATGGACAATACCAAGATTTCTTCCCTGAAAATCTCGACAAGGATACTGACGGAAGAAGTGGATTCAGAATAACGGCAGAACAATACAACGAGTTCTTCTCCATTAAATGTTCTAGCTATTCACGACCACTACAAAAATTGCAGCTAATCAAGAAAGCGGGATTAGAAAACGAACAGATTCGTTATGAGATTGGTGGACAGCCCACTGCTTATAACGGAGGTGTCAGCTATGATTTCCAATGGAAGTGCACCGACCCCAAGGCGCAAGACCCCCAGGCGGTAGTAGCGCAAGGAACTGCTAAGCGCCAAGTAAAAGGGCTAAACGTAGCTGCTACCTTAGATCCGATTGATATTTCTGATGTCGCGATGCCGGTCGGCACGCAATGCACGATTAACGAAACCCTAAATTTACCGGAGGGTTACACCCTGGCAAAAGCGAATTCACTTTTCACTTCCAACACTGAAGTCAAAGGAACCAACTTCAAGCTAGACGAAGCCCAAACCCAGAAAACTAAAGACGGTGGACAATCGGTATCGAACAAGATAGTGGGTAATGTCCAGTTATTTAACCCGGACAACACCACTACCGAGATTTCGCAATTAGTTTCAAACACCACTTATTCGTCGCTGCGAGCGCATATCAAAGTAGATGTGAAGTTCTCTAACTCTGGTAACGATGCGGCAATAGCAGCAAAAATCGCTAACGGTA
>QWCE01003090.1_pt1 | contig 19101 bp, 14 predicted proteins | sample 1972531 | NCBI WGS metagenome assembly QWCE01 (sample SAMN09866716, study PRJNA288562) | Human gut metagenome isolate term4_stool, whole genome shotgun sequencing... | reverse complement strand
CGCCAAGAATGCCGCTGAAAGGGGACTAACGCCTAAGCCGTGGGTGAAAACCTCGCTGGCTCCCGGCTCTCAAGTAGTGCGCGACTATTACGAAAAAGCTGGTCTGATGCCCTATCTGTCACAGCTGGGATTCGATATTGTCGGTTACGGTTGCACCACCTGTATCGGTAACTCCGGGCCGCTGCCCGAGGAAGTACACAACACGGTAGAGGGTGCAGACCTGACCGTGGTGTCGGTGCTTTCTGGTAACCGTAACTTTGAGGGCCGGATTAATCCCGATGTGAAAATGAACTACTTAGCATCTCCGCCCCTGGTGATTTCCTACGCCCTGGCGGGAACGATGGATTTTGATTTCGAAACCGAGGCGCTGGGAGCGGACAACCGCGGCAATCCCGTCTACCTGCGTGATATTTGGCCGGCTGCCGAAGAGGTGGAAAAAGCGATCGGTCAAGCTATCGATCGTGATATGTATCTGCAGGATTACCGGAGCGTATTCGAGGGTGATCATCGCTGGCAATCGCTGGAGGTACCCGATTCACCCACTTTTTCTTGGGATAATGACTCCACCTATGTACGCCGGGCACCTTTCTTTGAAGGAATGCCAGAAACCCCGGAACCGGTACAAGATATTTCCGCAGCTAGGGTGCTGCTGAAACTAGGAGATTCGGTAACTACCGACCATATTTCTCCCGCAGGTGCGTTTGCGTCCAAGACTCCGGCTGGTCAATACCTAAGCTCCCACGGAGTGGAACGGCGCAACTTCAACTCCTATGGTTCGCGACGCGGTAACCACGAAGTGATGATGCGTGGCACTTTCGCGAATATCCGTATCCGTAATCAGCTCCTCGACAATGTGGAGGGCGGTTTCACCAAGGACTTCACCAAAGCCGATGCTCCAGTAGTACCCGTCTACGATGCTTCGGTGTCCTACGCCCAGGCCGGCGTGCCCCTGGTAGTGCTCGGCGGCAAAGAATACGGTACTGGATCCTCGCGCGACTGGGCAGCTAAAGGCACCTTGCTGCTGGGGGTTAAAGCAGTGATCGCCCGGTCTTTTGAACGGATCCATCGCTCCAACCTGATCGGGATGGGAATCCTGCCACTGCAGTTCCCTGAAGGCGAAAGTGCCGATTCTCTCGGCCTGGATGGAACTGAGACCTTCGATATTAGCGGGATTACCCAGCTTAACGAAGGGGTAACTCCGCAGCTTATGAAGGTGACTGCAACCAAGAGTGACGGCTCCGTCATAGAGTTTGACGCCACCGTGCGAATCGACACTCCCGGTGAAGCTCAGTACTACCGGCACGGAGGCATCCTGCAGTACGTACTGCGCAACTTAGTTGCCTAGGAATGCAATAACGTTTGTGCTCTGGGCACGGTAAAAGCGCTCGGGGACCCCGGTGATTCTTGCTTCGCTCGAATCAAGCCCCCTCTCGCATCTTTTACCGTGCCCAGAGTTTTGCTGCCATAGCGGATTTGGCCAAAGCGAACAACGTGTAAATCGCAAGGAATCTAGGTCGCTCGCGTAGTATCCGGGGCGGCAAAAGCGCTCGGAGGACCTAAATTAGCCGTGCTTGCACCCGTCTAGAGGCAATATCTCACTGAGACAAACAGGAATGTTTCCGATGTTTTGGTTAGAGATTACAACCGGTCTCTCGCATCTTTTGCCACCCCGGATCGTGGTTGTGCGAGTTATTTCTGAGAGTTGATCGTTAGCGGTGGTAACGATGGGTCCAGCGCTTACGAATGCGACGCCCCAGGGAGTCGCCTAGATCGCGTTGGTTAAGCGCGCGGGTTTGCTGCCGGTAAAGCTTGACGATCAGGTCGCGTCCTCGTACATAACCCAAGACTTCTTGGGAGCGACCCACTACCGGCAGGTTCGAAAGTGAGGACTCTGCCAGCTCTTTGAGGATTTGACTAGGGAGTTCACTGGGAGAACAAAACGCTGATACCAGGCGGATTTCAGACAGGGGCACCTCCTCGCCACGTTCTTCGATTTCTTCGCGCAGCAGTAGGGCACTTATCGAGCCTTGAAATACTCCTTGCGCATCTACCACTGCCAGCGAGACTTCTCCGGAGGTTTCTAGGGTTTTTTCGGCCTGCCTCAAAGTAATATCAGTGTTTAAAACTTGCGGTGGCTGATGCATTAAATCCGCCGCCGTACTGGTTCCCAGTAAAGTAGTCGATACCGGGTCTGACAGCCGGTCACCGCGGCGGTGTAATTTTTGGGTATAAATAGTTGAGCGGGTCATAAATAACGAAATCCCGGTGGCAATCCCTACCGCCAGCATCATCGGTAAAATTAGAGAATACTGCCTGGTCATCTCGATAATAATGAAGACTGCGGTTAGGGGAGCACGGGAGGCCGCCGCGAAAGCCGCCCCCATGCCGATTACTCCATAAATGGCAGTAGAAGAAGCCGACCAAGGTTGGACTAACTGTCCCACGGCCATACCCGCACAGGCACCAACAAAAAGAGTGGGGCCGAAAACCCCGCCCACTCCGCCCATAGAAATAGTGAAAGAAGCACTCAAAGCACGCCCAAACAGTAACGCTAGAATCATCCAAACCGGAAAATCACCCGAGAGTACTCGCAACTGTACGCTTTCCCCAGTGCCATAGAGCAAGGGAAAAAAGTAGAGAAAAACTCCCAGAAACAATGAACCAGCGACCGGGCGACACCAGGCCTTCCAGTGATAAACCAGGTCGATCCCATCCCAAATCAGGTAGAGAAGCTTAGAAAACCCGATCCCCGCCAGGGTTGCTACCAAAGCCGCCAGCGCCACTAGCAGATAATCGCTATGGGAGAACACGTCTAAGGATTGGCTGAGGGGGATATTTGCCTGGTCAGGCAAAAACTGTTGCGAGATGAGGGAAGCTGAAACGGAGGCAAATACGATGAAAACAAAGTCTTCCGCGCTTAAGGCTCCCAGCACCAGTTCTACCGCGAAACAGGCACCCGCCAGGGGAGCATTAAAAGTAGCGGCAATCCCCGCGGCCGCCCCACAGGCACACAGAAACATCAGGCGTTGTTTGCTCAAGCCCAGGCGGGTACCTACCCAAGAAGAAATAGCCGCGCCAATCATTACAATTGGCCCTTCCCTCCCGGCATTTCCCCCTCCTCCCAAAGTTAAAGAAGCCGCATATAACTTGACGAGGGCGGTGCGGCCGGGGATTCTTCCGCCTTTGCGGCGGACGGCGAACATCACTTCCGGGACGGCATGCCCGCGGCTGCCGGGGGTGAAATACTCCACTACCGGTCCATATAGCAGGGCAGACAGCACGGGAACTGCAATGATAAACGCTGGTGTTAAACCGAGGAATCCGTGGGCAGCTCCCGCGTGAGCAGGGTAATCGCTGTAACCGGTTACCAGGTAACTCCAACCTGCTATTAGGTAATAAAAAGCTACTGCTACCAGCCCTACTATCACTCCGATGGTGATCGCCAAAGCAGTGAGTCCCGCGCGGGAGCTCACAAAAGAATTGGCACGTCCGGAAGGTTTTTTACCCATGGTTTCAGTTTGGCGCGCCGGGCGGGCTCGCGCAAGTAAGTAGTAGATAAATCCATCCCCGCCCTCAGTAATACAAAATGTGGCTAAACTGGCTGGGTGGCAAAAATACTCGATCGGATAAATAACCCGGCAGATTTGCAGAAGCTTTCTAGCCTAGAGCTGGCAGACCTGGCCGGGGAGATTCGGTCATTCCTGGTAGAGAACGTGGCAAAAACCGGGGGGCATATGGGGCCTAACCTGGGGGTAGTAGAGCTAACGATTGCACTCCACCGCATGTTTTCTTCCCCCACCGACACCATTATTTTCGATACCGGGCATCAAGCCTATGTCCATAAGATCCTTACCGGACGCAAAAATTTTGCCCAGCTGCGCACGGCGCAAGGGCTGTCGGGATATCCTTCGCGGGCGGAATCGGTACATGATGTGGTGGAAAACTCCCATGCCTCTACCGCGTTGTCTTGGGCGCAGGGGGTAGCGGAAGCTAAAGCACTTAAAGGAGATCGTTCCTATACGGTGGCAGTCATTGGAGATGGTGCCATGACCGGGGGAATGACTTGGGAAGCTTTGAACAATATCTCTGAACGTCCCGATCTTCGCTTGATTATCGTAGTTAATGACAACGGTCGCTCCTATGAGCCCACTATCGGGGGCCTGGCGCACCATCTGGATGCGCTGCGTACTTCTCCCGCCTATGAGAAGGCATTACGTTGGGGTAAACAGCATCTTAAGTCTCGCGGTAAACCCGGGGAGCTCACCTATGACGCCCTGCATGGGATTAAACGCGGAATGGCCGATATGGTTTCTTCTGAACAAGTAATGTTTTCCGACCTGGGAATTAAATACACCGGCCCCGTTGACGGTCACGACATTGTGGCCACCGAATTCCAACTTGCCCGGGCGAAAGAGTTTTCCGGACCGATCATTGTGCACGTTATCACGGAGAAAGGTAGGGGATATTCTCCGGCAGAAGAAAATGATGCGGATCATTTCCATACTGTCGGCCCGATTCATCCCGAAACTGGCTTGCCGGTAAAGAAGGAACGCTTCGGGTGGACATCGGTATTTGCGGAAGAAATTGTGCAGCTAGCTAAACGTAATCCCAAGATTGTAGGGATATCGGCAGCCATGATGGAGCCGGTAGGTCTAAAACCGTTGCGATCTCAGTTCCCCCAGCGGGTATTTGATGTGGGGATCGCGGAGCAGCATGCGATGACTATGGCAGCCGGTCTTTCCTTCGCCGGTTGTCACCCGGTTATTGCCCTTTACGCCACCTTTTTAAACCGGGCTTTCGATCAGCTGTTAATGGATGCTTCCCTGCATAAACAAGGTATTACCGTGGTTTTGGATCGCGCGGGTATTACCGGAGCTGATGGGGCGAGTCATAACGGGATGTGGGATCTGGCGATTGCCGCCATGATTCCCGGAATTAGAGTAGCCGCGCCTCGGGACGCCAGCACCTTGCGCAAATTATTGGGGCAGGCAGTTTCGATTGAGGACGGACCTACAATCGTGCGTTATCCCAAAGGTAGTGTGCCCCCCGATATCGAGGCAGAAGCAACCGAAAATGGTCTCGATATTTTATTCCGGGTTTCTGGTACCGGTAAGAAAATTTTGGTGGTGGCGGTGGGAGCCATGGCCGATCCGGCGATCTCCCTGTCAAAAGAACTTGCCGCGCGCGGACATACGGTCAAGTGTGTAGATCCCGGTTGGGTAATCCCAGCTTCTCCGGCGCTGTTAGCCCAGGTGGAGGCCGCTGATTTAGTGGTGACTATCGAGGACGGGGAAGTAACCAATGGGGTAGGAGCTTTACTGCGTACCACTTGTGCGGGAAATAATTGTTTCACCCCGATTAAATCTTTTGGTATTCCTCGGGCGTTCTTACCCACGGATTCGCGCGATAACTTGCTGGAAAGCTCGCATATGACGCCCTCGACGATGTTAAAGGAGTTAGCAGACCTGCTTGGCTAGGTCTTGGCACGGTTGTGCATGGCTTTTTACCAAGATAGGGCAAGGTAGTATCTGTCGTGCACTTTTGTTGCAGTGGCTAGAGCTGCAGCCCGGCATTTGCAGTCGCTACGTCCCCAGCCCCGAACCCTGGCTGTTTCTTGGGGGAAGACGATTGCCCGAGTTGCCAGAGAGCTTCCGGATTAATGGTCTCGAGGCACTACCGTGATCCAAACCAATGGCGGACCGAGCTACACGCAAGATAATTTTGTATCCGAATCTATTCGTACCATTGCAGAAAAAGCCGGAGGTTTTGGGCGGATTCTACCTGCACCAGCTCTGGTAGGAGATAGCCGAATTGCCTCTGCTCTGCGCAGCGACTTTTCTATCAAGGCGACCCTCGAGGCGGCAGCAAACGCTGACGTGATTTGTTTTTCACCGGGAAAACTAGAAGCAGATTCAGTTTTGGTGCGTTCTGGTTATGTCTCTGAACAGGGACTACAAAAACTTATTTCCCGCGGAGTAGTAGGGGATCTGCTGTGCCGATTTGTAAATGCTGAAGGTCTCCCCGCGGATCTAGAGCTAGATAAGTGCACAATTGGTATCAGCCTGAAATCCTTGAAGAAGGCACGCATGAAAGTGGCTGTGGCTTCCGGTAGTGGGAAAACCGCCACCACCATGGCTACCTTAAGAGGCGGATATGTGGACACCTTAATAGTGGATTCCGGTCTGGCGCAGTTGCTATTGGAATCGGTTGAAATACCCACTGAAAAATGATGTAGCAACACCTTATTAACAACATCCTGAGGAGAAATAAAATGGCAAAGATTGTAATGCTGGGATCGGGAATCATGGCAACTGCTCTTTCCTTCCCCGCCAGTGAAAACGGTAATGAGGTGCGCCTGGTGGGTACCCATTTGGATCGAGATATTATCGACTCGATAAAAACCAAGCGTATCCATCCCGACTTGGGACTAAAGGTTAACGAAGTGGTTAAAGCATACCAGTTGGAGGACGCGGAAGAAGCTTTCTCAGACGCAGACGTGGTCATGTGCGGGGTTAATAGCTTCGGGATCGAATGGGCTGGTGAGCAGCTGGCCGGATTGCTGAAATCGGGACAACAGGTACTGTGTATTACCAAAGGGATGCACCCCTTGAAATGCCCTGGTCACTCTTCTTTGGAGGAGAACGCTAAGAGAAATCGTTAACTAGTTTTCTGGCTGGGGAAGTAGGATTTAGGTCGTTCTTTACCAGCCAGAACTTCATTGGAAAGAATAGCCAGCTCCCTAGGCGAACCTGTCCTTGGTGCCTACGGCGAGCCTGCGAAATAGTGAGGATAGACAACCTTTTAGAAGCAGCTTCAGGGCGCTCTTTACGCTTAGAATAGAAGGAAGTCGACTAAGCAATAGTAAAAGATAAGGATCTAGAGTTGAGCAATTTTAATCAGCATGGTGGCGGACGCGAACCTCAATGGCGTAAGCGACGTTCACAAGCGGGCGGCGGGCAAGGTTCCGGTAATCAACGCAACTACTCAGATTCTTCAGACGAGCGGCAAGGCGATCGTGACAGCTATCGCCGGCGCGGAAGCTCCGAGGGAGGATACCGCGAGGGCGGACACCGGAAAGACAACCGTCGGGGTGGCAAGTGGCAGGATCGGCGCGGGGGCAATTCCCGCAATGATCGTAATGATCGTCGCGGCTCCTACCGGGGGGAGGGCGGCTCCTACCGGACAGACCGGGAAGATAATCGAGGAGGACGCCGCAACTATCGTGATGACCGCGGGGTATCTCACGGAGCCGGGGAGCGTTCAGGGCGCTCCTCCTATCGCCGAGGGGAGCAAAATGAGGCAGGCTCACGTCGGGGATTTAACCGTGGTGGTCGGCGCTTTGATCGCGATAACCGCCGCGATAATCGACGGGATGAACGCCGGGAGCGGGAAGCGCAAGCACCTCGCTCAGGAAAGCACTCTTTCGGGGTTCGGGATTCCCGTTACCGCGCCAAAGAATGGCGCCACGATAATGAACCCCAGATTCCTGCGGCAGTCAAAGCTTCTGACCTGGATAGAGAATCTCGGGCAGCCTTATCTTCGCTAGATCCGGATAATGCCGAAAAAGTGGCGCGCCATCTGGTGATGGCGGGATCGCTGCTAGATGTAGATGCCGAAGAAGCCTACCTGCATGCCAAGGCGGCAGTTAGCCGGGCAGGGCGGATCGGGACGGTGCGGGAAGCCTGCGCGCTTGCAGCTTACGCCAGCGGTAAATATAGCGAAGCCCTACGGGAAGTACGCGCTGCGCGCCGCTTAGATGGCACTGATAGTTTGCGGGCGATTGAAGCGGACTGCGAACGCGGACTGGGCAAACCCGAGAAAGCTCTAGAAATTATTTCCGAAACCGACACTTCGGCCTATGGTCTTTCCGAACTGGTGGAACTAGTCATCGTACAAGCGGGAGCGCGCCACGATTTAGGGGACTCTGAAGCAGCCCTCCTGGTGTTAAATCAGTTCTTAGAACAGCAACAACTGGAAGAACCAGTACTTTTGGCAAGGATTCTTTCCTACAAGGCCGACCTGTTGCGCGAACTCGGCAGGCAGGAAGAAGCTGACCAGGTTGCCGAGCAAACCCCAGAGGTTCCCGACACGGTAGCCATTGTTGATCTGGAAGAAGTGCTCGAAGCCGATAACCCTTATGTGCCCTCTGATCTGCACGGAAGTCGTAAACCTTTAGTGGAGACTGCCGATGTGCTACTCATAGATCTCGATGGAGTCTGCTACGCCGGTACTCGCGATATTCCTAATGCGGCATCCGGTTTAGCAGCAGCCCGGGAAGCAGGTGTCAAGTTCCAGTTCGTAACCAATAATGCCTCCCGTAACCCGCAGCAGGTGGCGGAAAAGCTCCAGGGGCATCAGATAGCTGCCGCTGCGGAAGAAGTAATGACGGCGGCGATGGATGCGGTAGAAATCCTCACCCAGAAAATCGAACCCGCCTCCAAAGTATTGGTGGTTGGGACGCAAGCGCTGCGTGACACCGTCGCACAAGCCGGGTTTGCGGTAGTTAGTAAAGCCAGCGAACAACCGGCGGCGGTAATCCAGGGTTATGGAGCTGAAGTAGGCTGGGTCGAGCTTTCCGAGGCTGCCTATGCGATCAACGCTGGCGCCCTGTTTATGGCCACTAATCTGGATGCTACTTTGCCCACTGAAAAGGGGTTTGCCTTGGGAAACGGTTCCTTGGTGGCAGCGGTAGAACATGCCACGGGACAAAAACCATTCGCCGGAGGAAAACCTTTCGCGGGGATTTATCGGAAAGCAGCATCCCATGCAGGCGCTAGTAAACCTCTAGTGGTAGGAGATCGTCTCGATACCGATATTGCAGGCGCAGTTGCTGCCGATATGCTCAGTTTCCATGTGCTCACCGGGGTTTCTGATGCCAAAGCCGTGGCATTGGCCTACCCCGATAGGCGCCCCTCCTATCTGGGGTTAGATCTTACGGATCTAACCCGCGCGCATCCTGGTCCGGTGCATCAACCTACCGGAGCTTGGACTAGCGGGGAATCTGCCGCTTTTATGGTGGCCGAAGATGGACGGGTGATGCGCGAAGATGAACCGGTAGACAACGGGGCAGTCCTCAGTCTGGAAGATTATCGCGCATTAGTGGCCGCCGTGTGGGATGCACGTGACCAGGGAGTGTTTGTACATCTACCGGATATCGAGGTAGTACGCGAGGTGGAATCCCCGGAGCCGGATTTATCGGAAGAGGAAGAACCCCCGGTAGAGGAAAAATCCGCAAGTTCCGCCGACGTGGCCACAGAAAATTTGGATTCTGCGCCCTCGGAAGTTGCAGCAGATCCGCAAGAAGAGATAGCGGAAGAATCTGCGGAGAATACCCCGCAAGCGGAGGTAGCCTCGAGTGAACCGGCACCGGCAGCGAAGCAAGCCGCGCAAACAGCTGAGGTAGCAGAGGAAGCTAACGGTGATGAGGGAGTAGACGGGGAAGACCTGCAGCTTGAGCTGCTGCTTCCCGGTGAGGTTGACAGTGAACAAGAACAGTAATCTTCCTGACGCTTCAGAAGACCTGGAACTGGCAGCCCGCAAATCCGATATCGACCAACTATTAGACAGTTGGCCGACTGAAGCCGGCAGCATCTATCCGCAGGTTACTTTAAGCGACCTGGAGACGGCAGCGACCAAATTATCTGCGGCTTTGGAATCTCTAAATGCCCAGATAGAAAGAAAATAATCATGGGTAGGCTGCGTCGGCTAGATCGTGAACTGGTACGCCGTCATTTGGCGACTTCCCGTGCGCACGCGGCTCGGTTGATTACCGCTGGCAGGGTCAGTGTTGATGGGCGAGTTATGTCGAAACCGGCTTCTCAGATTGATCCTGCTCAAGCAGTGGTGGTAGCTGACAGCCCGGATGAGGAATATGCTTCTCGCGGCGGTTATAAACTGGCGGGCGCCCTCGATATTTTGGGGGAGGACGCCCCGGTTATAAAAGGTAAACGCTGCCTGGATGCCGGGGCTTCTACCGGCGGTTTCACCGATGTGTTATTGCGACGAGGAGCGAAAAGCGTAATCGCCATTGATGTGGGATATGGCCAGCTGCGCTGGAGTCTGCAACAAGATCCGCGGGTGGAAGTTCATGATCGTACCAATATCCGTTACCTGGATCCGCAAAAGATTGGGGAACCTGCCCAGTTAATAGTGGGAGATTTATCTTTTATCTCCCTCAAACTAGTGATACCTGCCCTGGTTAGAGCTTCCACTGCAGATGCTGAATACCTGTTGATGGTAAAACCGCAATTCGAAATCGGCCGCGAAGATTTGGGAGATGGAGGAGTAGTTCGCGATCCCGAAGATCATTTCCGCACGGTGCTGGCAGTGATCGCGGCGGCTCAGGAAAACGGGTTAGGATTAAAACAGGTGGCGGCTTCGCCGTTACCCGGACCGGCCGGAAACGTAGAGTACTTTGTATACCTAGAGCGGGGCGCGCTGATGCCCGGTGAGGAAGAAATCCGGCAACTGGTGCGCTGCGCGATTGCAAATGGTCCTGCTGGGCAAGAAAAAATGAAATAGTACACCACGAAAAGGGGAGAAGCATATGGGGGAGCGGCACGTGATGGTAATCCGGCACCTTTCGCGCCCTGATCTGGAAAAAACCGCTGATAATGTCGCCCAAGAGCTGCGTAGCCATGGGATAACCCCGGTAGATGAAACCTATTCCGGCGCTGTCGAGATTGTAATTGCCCTGGGCGGGGATGGCACCTTGCTGGGAGCTGCTCGCTACGCGCGTGCTCAAGCAGTTCCCCTAATCGGAATCAACCTGGGGCACACCGGCTTTTTAACCGAGGTAGAGCCCGATAGAATCTCCGAAGTTATTGATCATATTGTGGCCGGCTCCTACACGGTGCAATCACGGATGACGGTAGACGTGACCGTCACTTTGCCAGATGGCCGGGAAATAAACGATTGGGCGCTTAATGAGGCGGCGATTTTATCTACTGATCGCGCCCACCCTTCCCACCTGGGGTTAGGGATTGATAAACGTGGCATTACCACCTATGGTGCCGATGGTTTGATTGTGGCTACTCCCTCCGGTTCTACGGCTTATAGCTTTTCCGCTGGCGGCCCCATTGTCTGGCCAGATGTGGAGGCAGTAGTGGTTTCCCCCTTGGGTGCACACGGCCTATTTACCCGTCCGCTGGTAGTATCCCCCGAATCCACTATGGAAATCTCGGTACTGCCGGATCAGCGTACCCCCATGCAGCTGTGGCTCGATGGCTTGCGTTGCCATGAAGTACCTCCGGCATCCTCCATGCGAGCAACTAAAGGCAAAGCGCCAGTAATGCTAGCCCAGATTCTAGATACTCCTTTCTCCGGGCGTCTGGTGCATAAATTCCAATTGCCGGTTAAAGGCTGGCGTTCACTGGGATAAAAATGATTGACCAGATTACTATCAAAAATTTGGGGGTAATCCCGCAAGCGGAACTGAGCTTTTCCCCCGGTTTTACCGCACTTACGGGGGAGACCGGAGCAGGCAAAACCATGGTGTTGTCTTCTATCGGTTTGCTGCTCGGTAAAAAAGCCGACTCTGCCTTGGTACGTTATGGCGAAAAAGAACTGGCGGTCGAGGGGATTTTTGTCACCGATAGTTCTTCGCAGGCAGCGGCGCTACTTACCGAGGCCGGCGGATTAGTTGAGGACGGAGAGATCATACTAGCCCGCACGGTTCCTGCCCGAGGGCGTTCGCGCTGTCACGGTGGTGGCCGCACCATTCCCAGTGGAGTATTATCCCAGATTGGAAGCGAACTGGTTACGGTACATGGGCAAGCTGAGCAGCTTCGATTACGCAGCGGTTCGCGGCAGTTAGCTCTATTGGATTCTTTTGGGGATGCGGCACACCAAGAATTGGTCACCGAATTTGGCGCCACCTATGCGGCTTGGCGTCATTTGCAAACCCAGTTAGAAGATTGGGAAAACCAGCGTCAAGCACGCGAGATAGAGGTTTCTCGGCTAAAAGAAGGGGTGGAACTGCAAGAAAAACTACAACCAGAGCCGGGAGAAGAAGACCAGCTACTCCACAAGATTGAGCGACTGGGTAATGTAGAAGACCTTAGAGAAGCGGCTCAAGCGGCCTATAACTATCTCGGGGGAGATAGTTCCGACTCCGCCGGGGCAGCCTCCCTGCTGAGCGCGGCCATCCAAGCATTAGAAAAGGGCGCCCAAAGCGATGAAGAACTTTCCGAATTGGCACGCGGTCTGCGGGATGCCTCCTCAATCATCTTGGATATTTCGGCCGAGGCCGGAGCCTACCTTTCAAATCTAGAGGCGGATCCTGCGCAGTTAGATCAGGCTCAAAGTCGTCTTTCACAGTTACGTCACGCCTATCGCCCCTGGGTAAAAGATCTAGATAGCTGGTTAACCTGGGCAGATACGGCAAGAGCCAGAATTACTCAACTGTCCGGGCCGCAAAATCAAGGCACGGTGCTAGCAGAACAACTGGACAAAGCTGCATCGCAGCTGCAAACGCTGGGAAAGAAAGTATCTCGCGCGCGCCTCGCCCTCGCGAAAACCTTGAAAAAGGAAGTAGCAGGAGAACTCGCTGCCCTCCAGATGCCGGATGCCGGATTCGATATCGAGTTAACATCGCTTGCTGAACCCAACTCTCATGGCTTCGACCAGGTGACTTTTGGTCTGCGTGCGGGCGCTAACGCGGAAATTCGGCCTTTGGGTCAAGGAGCTTCCGGGGGTGAACTCTCACGGATAATGTTGGCTTTGGAAGTTACCCTGGCTGCTAAGTCTCTAGCTAAAGGGACTCCTACTTTTATTTTCGATGAAGTTGATGCTGGAATCGGAGGGGCGACTGCGCTCGCGGTGGGCCAACGCCTGGCTAGGTTGGCAAAACATGCGCAAGTGATAGTAGTAACGCATCTTCCACAAGTAGCGGCTTGGGCAGATAAACAACTGGTGGTGTTGAAGAATAACGATACTGCCCAGGTTAGAGAAGTCGCAGGTAGCGAGCGAGAACGCGAAATTGCGCGGATGCTGGCCGGTAAAGCGGACTCTAAATCTGCCCTTGACCACGCTCGGGAACTGATTAACGCCTGTAGTGTGGGGTAATGTTGTCCCGTGGGACTTTTTAGACGGAGCAAAACGAAAGCAGCAGAACCAACCTCTAGCTGCCGGGTGCGGGTGGATAAGAAAACTAAGCATCTGACTCAGCGGCTCCAAGCCGGTGAAATCGCGGTTATTAATCATGCTGATATTGACCGCATCGCAGCAGAAACGCTGGTGGCTGCTGCCCCTAGCGCGGTGCTTAATGCCGCTAAATCAACTACCGGACGCTACCCCAATATGGGGCCTTCCATCATTGTTGATGCCGGTATTACCTTGATCGATGATCTAGGCAGCGCGATCATGAACCTGAAAGAAGGCAGCACGGTCACCGTAGAAGGCAATGCGGTCTACCAAAAGGGGGAGCTACTAGCGCAGGGAGTATTGCAGACTCCGGGAACTATCGCTGTCGACTTAGAGGAGGCGCGCAAAGGAGTCTCCACCCAGATTGAAGCTTTCGCCGCTAATACTATGGAGTATTTGCGCCGCGAGCGCGATCTCCTCCTAGATGGGGTGGGGGTTCCCGAAGTAAAAACGAAGTTCGCGGGTAAACACGCCTTGATTGTAGTGCGTGGCTACCATTATCAAGAAGATTTACGTTCCTTACGACCCTATATTCGCGAATATAAACCGGTCTTAGTGGGGGTAGATGGGGGAGCCGACGCCATCCTGGAACAGGGATACACCCCCGATATGATTATTGGAGATATGGATTCTGTCTCTGACCAAGCGTTGCGTTGCGGAGCGGAAATCGTGGTGCATGCCTACCGGAATGGTAAAGCTCCCGGTACAGAACGGTTGAAAAGAGAAGGCATCTCCCACGTTCTCTTCCCCGCGACCGGCACTTCCGAGGATGTCGCCATGTTGCTGGCTGACGATAAAGGTGCGGAAATGATCGTGGCGCTGGGCACCCATGCGACTTTGGTGGAATTTTTGGATAAGGGACGTTCCGGAATGGCTTCTACCTTCCTCCCCCGCCTGCGAGTGGGATCAAAACTGGTAGACGCGAAAGGAGTGTCCCAGCTTTATCAGCCGCGAATATCTACCTGGCAGACTCTGCTGCTCGCCCTAGTAGGGGTGGGGGCAGTGGCAATTTCGCTAGCAGTTACCCCCGTGGGGCAGACTTTTTATGGGATTGCCGGTATCTATTTGCATGATTTGATTGACTTTTTCCGTCAACTATTCGGGGTTGCTCCCTCACTAAGGGGCTAACCAAGGCAGGAGAAAAATGATTGATTTTCGCTATCACTTAGTATCATTGATGGCCGTGTTGGTCGCGCTCACTATGGGGGTGGTACTGGGAGCCGGACCCTTGCAGGGGAAAATCTCCGATACCCTTTCCGGGCAAGTCACAGCGCTATCGAAACAGCAAACTGAGCTGCGTCAGGCCAATGAAGATTTGGTGAAACAGGCAAATAGCTCCAATGAGTATATCGGGGTTTTGGGTCGCAAGGTAACTCCGGGCACTATGACTGGCAAGAAAGTAGCCGTAGTGAGAATGCCCGGGGTAAGTGATGCGGCCGTGAACGGAATAAACGCGCAGTTAAAGATGGCAGGCGCTGCTATCACTAACTCGGTTGCTTTGAAGGACTCTTGGTTTAATGAAGATTCTCAATCCTACCGCGACACTTTAGCTTCAACTTTAGCCAGCAAATTGGCAGATAAAGCCGACGCGAAAGTTTCTAGCCAACAAGTATTGGCAACCGCCTTGGGCATGGGGCTGACCAGTTCTGATAAAGAAATACAGACCCTGGTAACTAGCCTTTCGGCGGGAGATACTCCCTTGATTTCCGCTTCGGCAGTTACTGATCCGGCGCAATTGATAGTGGTCGCTACTGCGGAAAGCAAGGAAAAAGAGGGGCAGGATCCGGTGCTCAAACCGGATTTAGAGTTCGTGAAAGGTATTAACCTCGCTCTTCCCAAAGGGACGGTGGTAGTAGGCAGTGCCCAAAACGAAGGTGACTATTTATCGCAGATTCGCGCCGAAAAAATTGAAGTTACCACAGTTGATAGCATCGGATCGGTGATGAGTAACGTTTCTACTCCCTTTGCTCTTTTAGCTGATGAAGCCGGAAACAACCAGGCATACGGCACCGAGCATTACGCTACCCAACTTATTCCCCCAATTCCGCAAGCTAAAGCGGAGGGACAGTAGTGGCACGCGCAATCGGGGGAGCTCTATCTGCCGGAGCCGGGTTTTTCTTAGCCAGGAAATACTTGCTTCACCACCTGTCCCCCCAGGTTTCCCGGCGTTATGAACGGCAAAATTTCCATGGGCAAACGGTCTCACTTACAGGAGGAATTAAAGTTGCCGCTGCCTGTTTGGCAACCGGCGCTTCGTTAGCAGCTGGTCGCGCCACGCGCGTGGGAACAATGCTACCGGTCGCTGCCGGGGCTGCTCTGGGCTATTGGGATGACACTCGCGCTGATCTGCCTGGTAAGGCTGGAGACAGCCCGGCTGCGCAGTCGGCACCGCTTCCGGGATCTTCCCCTGAGACCGCGGAAACAAAAAAGAAAAAACCGGCGATACCAAAGGGATTTCATGGTCATTTGCAGGCGCTTTCACAGGGAAAAGTTACCACCGGAATCCTGAAGATAGTGGGGATCGGCACTGGCGCTGCCCTGGGGGCGCTCGGGATAGGGCGTTCGCGAGGCACCGGGCTGGGAACCTGGATACTGGACACTGTCCTGATTGCGGGCAGCGCTAACTTAGCAAACCTATTTGATCTACGCCCGGGCCGCTGCTTGAAAGTTGCCACCTTGGCAGCCCTGCCGCTTATTCCAGCTAAAGACACCGCGACTGCCTTAGCGGGAGGAGCTATCGCCACCAGCGCGCTTGCTTTACCTGCCGACTTGGGAGAGCGAGAAATGCTAGGTGATACCGGCGCAAATGCCCTAGGGGCGTTGCTGGGCTCAGCCTGGGCGCAAAAGACTGGCACCGGCGGGAAAATTATCGGCGTCCTCGGGATAGTAGCTCTCACTGCCGCCAGTGAAAAAATTTCGTTTTCCCAGGTGATTGCGAAAACTCCGGGCTTGCGTACTATTGACCAACTAGGACGTCGGCGGTGAAAAACCCCAGGGTAAAGAAGAAGTTGCCCGCTCTCGCTTCGGCAGTGGGGCTGATCTCCGTTCTCACTTTACTGTCGCGCATTTTTGGCTTTGGTCGCTGGCTGACCCAGTCAGCCTGGGTTGGTACCGGAGCCTTCGCGAACGCTTACTCCACCGCCAACCAGCTACCTACCGTTTTGTTCGAGGTGGTAGCAGGGGGAGCGCTTGCGGGAGTCACCATCCCCATCTTGGCTGGCCCGATTGCAGATCAGATGCATAAAGATGTGCAGCGGATATCGTCCGCCTTGATTACCTGGGCTTTATTATTACTTAGTCCGGTAGGGCTGGCGGTGTTCTTGTTGGCACCTTGGATCGGGCAGGTAATGCCTTGTCCCCAGGGGGTTGACCCTCAGCTGCAAGCTCACTTGATCAGCGTATTCTTACAAATGTTTGCGCTACAAGTACCGCTTTATGGATTGTGTGTAGTAGGCACCGGTATTTTGCAGGCACACGAAAAATTTTTACTGCCCGCCTTAGGTCCGCTGCTTAACTCCCTGGTGGTAATCATCACTTACGCGATTTTTGGTTACCTTACACCCTCGGTTTCTGATCCTGCGCAAGTGGCTCATAACGCCATTTTGATCCTGGGGTGGGGGACTACCGCCGGGGTGGCAGCGATGAGCTTACCCCTGTTCATCCCTATCTACCGCCTGGGGATTCGCTGGCGTCCCACTTTACATTTAGGCCAGGGACGAGGACGAAAAGCGATGCGCTTAGCGGGCGCGGGAGTGGGCTCTTTGATCGCCCAGCAGATCTCCGTGCTGGTGATTATCCTAGTGACTCGCACCTATGGAGCGGAAGGATCGTTGCCGATCTATCAATATTCCCAATCGGTATATATGCTGCCCTACGCGGTACTGGCAGTGCCGATCGCTACGGCGATGTTTCCCCGGCTATCCTCGCTTTTGCACCAGGGCGGAAAAGCCGCTTTCAATCCCGAATGTGCATCCTCTACCCGTTTAGTCACCATCGTTGGGCTTTTTGGATCGGCGCTGCTGGTCACCTTGGCGCGTCCAGTGACCGATATTTTCACCCGCATCAATCCGGTGCCGGGAATGCTATGGGCGCTAGTAGCCATGGCGCCAGGAATCGTGGGCTATGGGCTGGTCTATCACGTTTCCCGGGTGCTTTATGCCCTCGGAGGAGCGCGGCAAGCGATGGTGGCCTCCTCTGCCGGTTGGCTTACGGTTGCGGGACTTTCCTGGGGTTTGGGAGCTGTCCTACCCGAAACGGTCTCTAACCGGGCAAATGGAATCTTGCTGGCTCTGGGACTAGCTCAATCGGTAGGTATGACTTTGGGGGCTGTAGGGTTGCTAATCGGCTTGCGGCAGTTAGCAGGCAGACAAGCAGTGAGCGGTCTCGCAGCAGCAGCTTTGAAAGCCTTCCTACTGGCACTGCTGGCGGGGGCTGCCGGCTGGTGGGTATCCGGGGTTTTTATGAGGCTGTGGCCGGGGATAGTCGGTACTTTTGTGGCCGCTGCGATTGCGGCGCTGGCTAGTGCGGTGCTCATGAGTCCGCTGCTGATTCCCCAGCTACGAAAACGAAAGCTTGATCGTGCCGCGGGAAAGGGGTCGTCGGACTTTTTGGACGGGGCTAACTCGGGTAATCAGAGCGAGGAATAGTTAGGATCTAGACCGTGAGCAAGGGGATAAACGTGGAACTACGTGATGAGGCTTTTAGCCACCCAGTAACAGATCATCAACTGATCTACCAGGGAAATGTGTTTGATTTTGTAACCGATAAGGTACAGCTGCATACCGATGAGCCTGCGGCTCAGCGGGACTATCTTGCCCATCCCGGGGCAGTAGCGATTGCGGCGGTACGTCCGGTAGCTGGGGCAGATCCGTCCTCGCGAGAAATTTCGGATTGGGAGATTTTATTAGTCCGCCAATACCGGCATCCGGTGCGTGCTTTCCTCTGGGAGGTTCCTGCCGGCCTGTTGGATCATGCCGGGGAGGATCGGGTCAGCGCCGCTAAACGGGAACTATGGGAAGAAGCTAATCTTGAGGCGGAAAACTGGCAGGTGTTAGTGGATTTCTTTACTTCCCCGGGGGGAAGCAGTGAGCATCTGCGAGTGTTTGTGGCGCAAGGGATTAGTGAGTCCACCGGTAAGCGTTTTGAAGCCTGTGAGGAAGAACGGGACATGCAAACTGCCTGGTTCTCTTTGGCTGAGGCTCGGGATGCCCTTTTTTCTGGCGCTCTGCATAACCCGTCTGCTATGGCTTCTATCTTGGCAGTAATTGCTGCGTTAAGGCAGGGATGGGCAGGATTACGGGAAGCTAATGCACCCTTCAACCCGGATCCCTTAAATATCCCAAGGTAACTGGAAAAATCCGCTAAACGCGAACAAACGAAAACCGCTAATCTGCCCGGGGTAGAGGCCTAATATCTCGGGATTGCACCTAGGGTACCTGTTGCCCCGGCCACACTTGTCTAACACTGGTTATTTTTGCAAGACACGTGTTTCTAAAATGCGTTAGACTTATGGAAGTCTATTGGCAAGGAGGGAAGCGTGAGTGAAACGGAACCGACCCGGCAAACAGTTTTAGACTTAATTGTTGAAAAAGGCCCCGTCACCGCAGCCCATCTGGCAAAGATTTTAAGTCTGACAACTGCAGCGGTGCGTCGTCATATTACCGCTTTGGAATCCGAGCAGATGATCGCAGTCTATGAGACCTATGGCCACGCTAAGCGCGGACGTGGCCGGCCGGCTCGTCATTATGTGGCGACTGGCAAAGGGCGTGAAGGACTGAGTGAAGATTACTCAAAACTGGCCAGCAGAGCCTTAGGATTCATAGAACAACTGGCAGGGCCAGACGGGATTGATACCTTCGCCGCCGCTCATTCTCGTGATATTGAAAGACGCTATGCTCCCTTGATTAAAGAGGCGGGGCCAGATCCGCGGGCTCGGGCGCGCGCCCTCGCCGATGCCTT
>QWCE01003077.1_pt1 | contig 19169 bp, 16 predicted proteins | sample 1972531 | NCBI WGS metagenome assembly QWCE01 (sample SAMN09866716, study PRJNA288562) | Human gut metagenome isolate term4_stool, whole genome shotgun sequencing... | reverse complement strand
TCTTTTACAAAAGAGAAGAAGTTTGGATTGACATAGATATCTATGTCTTTATCGGAAAATTTCCTGTAGGTCTCTTTATTTCCAACAAGTTTAGTTGACACATCAAAATCTACCGTTGCAATACCACAGCAAGCTTCCTTGCTATCTAGGTCTGGATTTATATAAATCTCTTTAATATTTTTATTAGTAATATAAGTTTTTGCTTTTTCTGTAATTATAAATTTCATAATATCTCCTGATTTCATTATATTAAAAAAGAGTGGCATTAGCCACCCTTTTATAAAACTTTACTCTAGAACTATTGATTCAATTCTTGATCTATTTTTCTTACCAAGTTTTAATACAGATACTATATATAATACTGTTAGTACTCCTGCTATTGGATAGGCAATTGTGTATGGTTGTCTAAATCCGATAGGGTCTGCGTGTATAATAAATGAAAATACTACGAAGCAGTAGAAAGCACCTGGTATTAAGGTGATTAGATAGTTTTTGTTGTTATAGATTAAGTAAACACTTGCAACTGCTAGAGCGAAGATTGCTACGAATTGGTTTGTAAATCCGAAGTATCTCCAAAGGATATTAAATCCACCTGGGTTTGTTTTTGCAAAGTAAAGGATACCTGCTGCTGGGATAAATAATACTGCTGCAAGACTTGCTCTTTTTGAAGAGCTTCTTTGGTCGATGTTCATTTCTTCAGAAATTATAAGTCTGAGTGATCTAAATGCAGTATCTCCAGATGTGATAGGAAGTGCTATAACACCGATAATTGCAAGAAGTCCTCCGATATTACCCATGAAGTATTTGGAAATATTACCAACCATGATTGTACCAGGAGTATCAAGAGCTGCTTCTCCTGATGAGAATAGAACCATTGCACCTGCTGCCCAAATCATAGCTATGAAACCTTCAGCTATCATTGTTGAGTAGAATGTTAATCTTGCTTCTCTTTCAGATTTAACAGTTCTAGAAACAAGGGTTACTTGAGAACCGTGGAAACCTGATAAAATACCACAAGCTACTGTAATGAAGAAAGCTGGGATGAATTTTTGTCCGGCTGGATGTTCTGCAAGAAGTCCTTGGCCTTCAAATGCTAAGTGTCCACCACCTTTAGTAAATATACCAATAAGTACACCAAAGGCAGAGATAATTAAAAATGCACCAAAGAATGGATAGATTCTACCGATAACCTTATCAATAGGCATTACTGTAGAAAGTATGTAGTAAGCAAAGATTACAGCATAGATTATCCAAATTACTGCGCCTTCTGGCTCTTTTCCTAATACGAATTTAGCAATTAAGTCGCCTGGTGTATAAACAAATACAACACCTGTTAAGAGTAGTAAGATAGCTATAACTACGTTATAAAATCCTCTAACTCCACCACCAAGATATTTACCAACTAGTTTTGGTACTTGGCTACCGCCGTTTCTCATAGAAATAAATCCTGTCATGTAATCGTGAACTGCACCTGCAATTACACAACCGATAGGGATTGCAATAAATGCAATAGGGCCAAATAGGATACCTTGGATAGGTCCTAAGATAGGTCCTGTACCTGCTATATTTAGTAGGTTTATGAGCCAGTTTTTAGTTTTGCTCATGACAACGAAGTCGACACCGTCGGCTTTTTTGACTGCTGGAGTTTCTCTATCGTCTGGTTCTAGTTGACTTTCAACATATTTTGAATAGAGATATCCTCCTCCCAACAAAATTATAAGTCCAATAATAAATAGTGTCATTGTGTCCTCCTTTATTTATTATTCTATATTTATTATAAAATAAATTCAGAAATATTACAAGACTTATTTGTAAATTTCAATAACTAAATCATTTTCACGGTTTTTGTAGGTTTGTGAATGAAAATTCAATAATTATTTGGATTTTTAATTGTTATTAATTTTTTAAAACATTGAAAATTAATGATAAGAAAGTATAGTAATCTTAGTAAGAAGTGGGGCGGAGATACCACTTTTTTTTAATGTTAGGGGAGAATTGAGATGGATTTAATAGAAAAATTAAGACAGGCCTTAGAGGGCGATATAGAAAATCTAGGCTACGAACTTGTAGATCTAGAGTTTATTGGCGGCAAAGACGCTAAGAGATTGATTTTTTATATTTATAGCAAAGAAGGAATTACTATTGATGACTGCGAGAGGGTCAGCGGATTTCTTGACGAAAGGCTAGATGAACTAGACCTTATCAAAAATTCATATTATCTAGAAGTATCCTCTCAAGACCTATCAAGACCACTTAAGACTGATAAGGACCTTCTTAGAAATAAGGATGAGCTACTAAAAATCAAGCTTAAAAATGGTGACCTTATCCTAGCTAAGATGAAAGAAATTAAAGATAATTCGATAATTTTTACTAAAGAAGATGGCGAAGATATCGAAATAGAAAAGACAGATATCAAGGAAATAAAAATAGAGATAGTGTTCTAAAAGGAGATATTATGAACAAAGACTTTATGTTAGCCCTTGATGAGCTATGCAAGGATAAGAATGTAGAAAAAGAAGTAATCCTAGACGCTCTAGAAAAGGCGCTTGTAAAAAGTTACCAAAAAAATTATGATAACCAAGAAAATGTAGACGTAGTTATCGACCATGAAACAGGTGAGATTGGGGTTTTTGCCCTAAAAGATGTTGTAGAAGAAGTTGAAGATTCTATTAATCAAATAAGCGAAAAAGATGCAATAAATGTTGATTCATCGCTTAAGGTAGGAGATACTGCAAGAATCAAACTAGTTCCTAAAAATTTCGGTAGAGTCGCAGCTCAAACTGCTAGAAATATTGTAATCCAAAAGATTAGAGATGCTCAAAGGGAATCACTTTTTGGTGATTACTTGGATAGGGAAAATGAACTTATAACAGGCTCTATTCAAAGAGTTGATAAATACAATGTCTATGTAAATCTAGACAGAATTGAGGGAATTGTTCCATTAAAGGAGCAAGTTGATACAGAAGAGTACATCCCAAATGAAAGGATGAAATTCTTAATTAAAGAAGTAAGAAATTCTGGAAAAGACCCACAGATAGTATTGTCAAGGTCTTCAGAAAATCTTGTAACAAGACTTTTTGAACTAGAAGTTCCAGAAATTACAGATGGAGTTATAGAAATATATTCTATAGCTAGAGAAGCAGGCTCTAGAACAAAAATGGCTGTATTTTCTAATGATGAAACAATTGATGCAGTTGGAGCTTGTATAGGCTACAAGGGTGCTAGGGTCAATTCTATAGTTGATTCTCTACAAGGAGAGAAGATTGATATAATAAATTATTCTAAAGATATAGAAACTTTTATATCAAACGCCCTATCTCCAGCAGATATAATCGAAGTTTATGTTAATGAGAGAAACAAAAAATCTCTTGTAGTTGTTGAAGATGACCAATTATCCCTTGCTATAGGCAAGGAGGGTCAAAACGCAAGACTTGCAGCAAGACTTACTGGTTGGAAGATAGATATTAAATCAAAAATAGAGTTTGATAGCCTAACACAAGAAGATATCGACGAAATTCTTGAGGTTAATAAAGAAGAAAATATAGATTTAGAAGATTCAACAGATATTGATTTAGATTTAGAAAAAGAATCTAATGAAGATACTTTAGAAGAATCTGCTTATGAAATTGACACAGATTCTAATGAGGAAATTACTGAAGAAGTAGAAGATGAAGTTTCAGGTGAAGATTATGTAGATCAAGAAACTTTAGAAGATGAAGAAAACTAGGAGTAAGTTTTCAACAAGGAATAACAAATGAAAAAAACTCGCAAAATACCACAAAGAAAATGTATTGTGTGTGGAGAACTTAAAGATAAGGGGGACCTTCTTAGGATTGTAAAAAATAAAGAAGAAGGAATCCTAATAGATGAAACAGGAAAAGTAAACGGAAGAGGAGCTTATGTTTGCAAGAGTGATTCTTGCCTTAAGTCTCTCAGGAAATCAAATAAGCTAAACCAAGCCTTTAAAATGAAAATAGATGATGATGTTTATGAGGAGTTAGAAGCTTATGAAGTAAAATGAGGTGATTAGATGGCTGATAAAATAAGAGTATACGAATTAGCAAAAGAAAACGGCTTAGAATCTAAGGAAATGATTAAGATTCTAAATGATGAATTTAATCTAGGTATTAAATCTCATATGTCCATGATAAGTGGAGAAGATCGTAAATTAATTAACGAATTTCTAAGTGAATTAAACGATGATTCAAGTGATGAAGTTAGCGAAGAAGAAATAAAAAAGCCTAAAGCAAAATCAAAAGTTAAGCAAGAGAAAAAAAGAGAAAAGAAAATTGATCCAAAAAATCTAGATGATGACGAAGAAGAAAAACCAGTAAAGAAAAATAGAAAAAAGAAGAACAAGAAGAAAAAATCAAAGAAGAGCAATAGGCAAGAGAAAAATATGAAAGCTAATAAAGAATCAAGAATAGAAATACCAGAAACCGTAAATGTCAAAACATTTGCAGATAAACTTGGAGAAAGCCCAAATTCAGTAATAGGAAAACTAATAGGTCTTGGCACAATGGCAGGCCTTAATGACCAAATAGATTTTGATACAGCAAACCTTGTAGCAATGGAATTTGGCAAGGAAATTTTCAAAGAAGAAGAATATGACGCCCTAGAAGAGCAATCATATGATTTAGACTATGAAGATAAGGAGGAAAACTTAGTTGAAAGACCTCCAGTTGTATCAGTAATGGGTCACGTAGACCATGGTAAGACAAGTATACTAGATGCTATAAGAAATACTTCTGTAACCCGTGGTGAAGCAGGCGGTATTACCCAACATATCGGTGCTTATACTGTAAAAGTTAATGATAAGAATATATCTTTCCTTGACACACCAGGCCACGAAGCCTTTACAGAAATGAGAATGAGAGGAGCTAAGTCAACAGACATAGCAATCCTTGTAGTAGCTGCAGATGATGGTGTTATGCCACAAACTGTTGAGGCTATTAACCACGCTAAGGCAGCAGAAATTCCAATAATTGTAGCTATAAACAAGATGGATAAGGAAGCGGCCGATCAAAATAGAGTAATGCAAGGTCTTATGGAATATGGTCTTGTACCAGAAGAATGGGGTGGAGATACCATTATGGTTCCAGTGTCAGCTCATACTGGTGATGGAATCAATGACTTGCTTGAGATGGTTCTTCTTGTAGCTGAAGTTAAGGAACTTAAGGCAAATCCAAATAGAGATGCAGTTGGTATAATAATCGAAGCTCAACTTGATAAATCAAGAGGACCTGTAGCAACTGTTCTTGTTCAAAAGGGTACTCTTCACCAAGGAGATTATGTAGTTACAGGTTCTGCTTCAGGTAGAATTAGGGCTATGTTTGATTCCAAAGGAAAACCTATCAAAAATGCAGGTCCATCAATACCAGCCCAAATTTTAGGTCTTTCAGATGTAGCAGAAGCAGGCGATAAGATTTACGCTGTAAAAGATGAAAAAGTTGCTCGTGATTATGCGGATAGGGCTGCGGAATTTAAACGTGAAGAAAGACTTATCGCAAAAGCCAATACAAACCTAGAAGATATGTATTCAGATATCCAAGAAGGTGAACTAAAAGAGCTTAATATCATAGTAAAGACAGATGTTAAGGGAACAGTTGATGCTGTAAGTTCTTCTTTAACTAAATTATCAAATGAAGAAGTAAAGGTATCAGTAATAGCAGGAGCTGTTGGTGGTATAACAGAATCAGACGTACTTCTAGCACAGGCATCAAATGCTATTATTATAGGATTTAACGTAAGACCTACCCAAGGAGCTTTAGAAAGAGCCAAGGATAATAATATCGAAATAAGAACCTACAGTGTAATCTACGAAGCAATCGAAGATATATCAAAAGCTATCGTAGGTATGCTAGATCCTGAATTTAAGGAAAATGTCCTAGGAAGGGCAGAAGTTAGAGATACCTTCAAAATTCCAGGAGCTGGCACAATTGCAGGTGTTATGGTTACAAATGGTGTAGTTACAAGAAAATCTAAAATAAGACTATTAAGAGATAACGTAGTTATCTTTGATGGTGATATTTCATCAATGAAGAGATTTAAAGATGATGCTTCAAAACTTCAAGCAGGTTTCGAAGGCGGAATCGGACTAGAAAGATATAACGATATTAAAGTGGGCGATGTAATGGAAGCCTATGAAATGGTTGAAACAGAAAGAAGTTTATAGATGAATAAAAAAAGAACAGCGAGGATTTCATCTGAGGTCAAAAAAGAAATATCCAAGATTATTATGGATGATCTAAACGACCCAAGATTATCCACAGAAGCCATGGTATCTGTCACAGATGTCGAAGTTACCAACGACTTATCCTATGCAGATGTTTATATTTCTGTCCTTGGTGATAATAAAAACAAGGAAGATGTCATGGAAGCTTTAAACCAAGCTAAAGGTTATATCAAAGTCTTAATTGGAGATAGGATGAGGTTAAGAACTATGCCAGAATTTCGTTTTAAATTCGATAATTCAATAGAGCATGGTGCTTATATGGATAAGTTAATAGCAGAAACAATCGCAAAGGATAAAAAAGCCAATGAAGCTAGAGAAGATTAGTAAAGAACATTTAGATAAGTTTATAGCGATGGTGGATGAAGCGGAAACCATCGCTATAGCAAGCCATGTAAACCCAGATGGAGACAATCTAGGCTCCTCCCTTGCCTTGAGACGTTCACTTGAAAAATACGGCAAGGATGTAGAAGTTATAGCAATTGACACAATTGATGATTATTTAAAATTTTTGCCAGAACTAGACCAATATAAAGAGGCAAGCAGGGAAAAATACGATCTATTTATAATTGTCGACTGCTCTGAGTTTGATAGGATAGGTCATGCAACTGAAATTGCAAGAAGGTCAGATAAAACAATAGTTATGGATCATCATGTAGGTGGAAAGATTAATTGTGATTTAAATATGATCTATGACACATCACCTGCTACTTGTGAAATAGTTTATGAAGTAATTGATAGACTTGACTTGCCAATGGATGAAACAATAGGCACACTTCTATTTACAGGTCTTTGCACAGATACTGGTAGATTTATGTATTCAAATGTCTCAGAATACACCTTTAGAGCGGCAGGAAGCTTGATAACAAGCGGTGTAGATTACGAATATATATACAGAAATCTCTACCAATCTCAACCTGTATCTGTCATGCAGTTTCATAACGAAATCATATCAAAGGCTGAATTTTTTGACAAAAAAGCCTTTGGTATTGCAAGTAAGGCCCAAGTTGAAAAATATGGCGTCCAAATGGGTGATGCAGAATCAATTGTAAATAAATTAAGAGACTTAAAAGAAGTAAATGTATCAATGATTGTGAAAGAATATGACGACGGCGAATACAAAGTATCTATGAGAAGTAAAACTGCAGATGTAGCAGCAGTTGCTAGAGAAAATGGCGGTGGAGGCCATATCAAAGCCAGTGGATTTTCAATCTTTGATGAAAGCCTAGAAGCTGCTTGTAAAAAAGCTTTAGCTATACTAAAGGAAATAGATGCCTAAAGGAATCCTTAACGTAAATAAAGAAAAGGGGATATCATCAGCTAGGGTTGTAAGTTTAGTAAGACGAGCTTTAGATATCAAAAAAGTTGGGCATACTGGTACTTTAGATCTTGAAGCAAGTGGAGTTTTGCCAATAGTTGTAGGTAAGGCTACAAGAGTTTCAGATTATATGATGACAAAAGATAAAGTTTACGAAACGGACCTTATACTAGGGGCAAAAACTACTACCTTAGATGCGGCAGGAGAAATCACTCAAAAATCTAGCAAAGTTATTGATAAAGATGAATTTTTGGCAGTGATGAATACATTTAAAGGTGAGATAGAACAAGTCCCACCAATGTATTCTGCTCTAAAGGTAAATGGCAAAAAACTCTACGACCTAGCCCGTGAGGGTATCGAAATTGAAAGAAAAAAAAGAAAGGTTAATATCTATGATATTGACCTTTTAGATTTTGATTTTCCAAGGGTAAAGATTAGGGTTACTTGTTCCAAGGGAACTTATATAAGAACACTAGTTGACGATATAGGAGAAAAACTAGGTACTTTTGCCTATGTTGATAACTTGGTTAGGGCAAGGGTTGGAGAGTTTGACATAAAAGATGCTATAAAAAGCGAAGATATTTTAGAAATCTCAAGAGAAGATTTGCTAAAAAAACTTTATCCAATAGATACTGCCCTTAAAAATTTTGAAAAGATTGTCCTTGATAAAAGCTATCTAGAAAAACTTATTAATGGCCAAGTTGTAGAAGTAGAAAAAAATTATGGTAAAATTATAAGGGTTTATTGTGAAGATGAATTCCTTGGTCTAGGAAATAGTTATTGGGAAAGTGATAAAAATTTCTTAAAAATGGAGAAAGTGTTTTATGAAAGAGAAGATAAGAATATATGATTTAAATAGCGACCTACCAGATTTAGAAAAAAAGGTGGTATCTCTAGGATATTTTGACGGGGTCCACCTAGGTCACCAAAAATTAATGAAAAGAAATGTAGACTTATCTAAAAAATACGGTCTAACTCCATCAATTCTCCTATTTAAGGAAAATACATCTACAACTGTAAAAGATGAGAAAAGATACCTCTCTAGCTTAGAAGACAAGGTAGAAATCCTATCTCAACTGGGGATTAAGACTTTTTGCCTAGTTGATTTTGATGAAAACTTTATGAGACTTACTCCAAAAGATTTTATAAAGACAATTATAGCAGAGAAATTAAATGCTAGAATAATTATAGTTGGGGATGACTATCGCTTTGGTTATAAGGCTAGCGGGAGTGTTGATACTCTAAAAGAGTATGAGGATATCTTTGCCTATACAACTGACGTGGTTGGCTTTGAGATGGAAGATGATAATGATAAAATTTCTTCCGGTCACATAAGAGAGCTTATAAGAGATGGAGAGATTTCCAAGGCTAATAAGTATCTAGGCAGGTATTATAAGCTACGTGGCAAGGTTGTTCACGGCAGACAAAGGGGAAGACTACTTAATTTCCCAACAGCCAACCTAGAAGCAAACTTTGCCTATGTTATGCCGAAAGATGGTGTCTACCTTACAAGGACAAATTTGAGGGGGAAAGACTATTTCTCGCTTACAAATATTGGCTCAAACCCAACCTTTGAGGAAGGTGACGATAAAAAAATTGAGACCTATATTTATGATTTCAACCAATCTGTCTATGATGAAAATATAAGTGTAGAATTTATTGAATTTTTAAGACCGGATTATAAATTTAATTCAGCAGAAGAATTAATAGCACAGATGGAGGAAGATAAAAAAGAAGGTCTTCTTTATATAGAAAAACACTTTAAATAACTTGGCAAAAGCTTATTTGAGGTGTATAATGTACGAGGTAGCCTTGCTAGGTATATGAGACCTCGACTAATACATGGCAAAGGCTGAATAAAAAAAACGGAGGAAACTATGAACGCAGTAGAAAAACAAGAAATAATCAAAGAATACCAATTAGACGAGAAAGACACAGGTTCACCAGAAGTACAAATCGCTATCTTATCAAAAAGAATAGCTGACTTAACTGAACACTTAAAATCAAATACAAAAGACCACTCTTCAAGACGTGGATTATACAAAATGATCAGACGTAGAAGAGGTATGCTTAATTATCTAAGAGATAATGATATTGATAGATATAGATCAATTATCGAAAGACTTGGACTAAGAGGTTAATTATTTTGGCGGGGATTTTACCCGCCTTATTTTATATATAGGAGAGATAATGATCAAAAATTACAAATACACTTCAAAAAACGGATATGACTTTGAGGTAACTATCGGCAAGTATGCAGAGCAAGCTAACGGTGCCTGCCTTATTCAAAGTGGAGATACTACACTTTTAGTAACTGCAGTTGCAAGTGAAAAGCCAAGAGAAGGAATAGATTTCTTCCCATTAATTTGCGACTTCCAAGAGAAACTTTATGCAGTTGGTAAAATTCCAGGAGGTTTCCTAAGAAGAGAAGGCAAGGCAAGTGATGAGGCAACTTTAATTGCCAGACAAATGGATAGACCTCTTAGACCACTTTTCCCAGAAAATTACTACAATGATGTACAAATAATTGCCACAGTCCTATCAATGGACCACGACCACCTTCCAGACCCACTAACAACTATAGGAGCATCTATTGCCCTAGGAATTTCTGACATACCATTCGATGGTCCTGTTGGAGCTTGTATGGTAGGAAAGGTTGACGGCAAACTTGTTGTAAATCCAAATGAAGAAGATAGAAAGAAATCTGACCTAGACCTTACTGTAGCAGGTAAAAAAGGTGCTATAAACATGGTAGAGGCTGGAGCAAATGAGCTTGATGAAAGCGAAATGCTCGAAGCAATGTTACTTGCTCTTGATGAAATAGGTGATATTTCTGACTTTATCCAAACAATCATAGATGATATTGGTCTTCCTAAAAAAGAAGTAGAAGAATACCAAGAAACAGAACTAGATAGACTTATTTCAGAAAACTTTGAAGAAGATATAAAATCATCAATCAGAACAACAGATAAAACTGAAAGAGAAGACAATATTTTCAGAATTGAAGAAGAAGCTAAAGAAAAATTCTTAGAAGACTTCCCTGAAACAGAAGACGAAATTCATAGAAGAATTGATGATATTATGAAAAAAGAAGTCAGAAGAATGATTTCTATTGATAAAATCAGACCAGACGGCAGAGATATGAAAGAAATCAGACCACTTTCTGCTGAAGCTGGCCTTCTTCCAAGAGTACACGGTTCTGGATTATTCAAGAGAGGACAAACTCAAGTATTATCAATAGTAACTTTAGGTTCTCCAGCGGATAGTCAGTTAATTGATGGATTAAATATCGAAGATATAGAAAAAAGATATATGCACCAATATAACTTCCCACCATTCTGCGTAGGAGATGTTAGGCCACTTAGAGGACCAGGTAGACGTGAAATAGGACACGGCCACTTAGCTGAGAGAGCTCTTGTACCAGTACTTCCAGATGAAAAAGACTTCCCTTACACAATAAGAGTTGTATCAGAAGTCCTATCATCAAATGGTTCAAGTTCTCAAGCATCAATATGTGGTTCAACCTTATCCCTAATGGATGCTGGTGTTCCTATTAAAAAGCCAGTTGCAGGTATCGCTATGGGTCTTATTAAGGAAGACGAATCTGTTTCAATACTTACAGATATCCAAGGTCTTGAAGACCACCTAGGAGATATGGACTTTAAAGTAGCAGGAACACGTGATGGTATAACAGCTTTACAAATGGATATGAAAATATCTGGAATCACAGAAGAAATACTAACTCAAGCCCTAGCAGACGCTAAGGATGCTAGATTTAGAATACTAGATGTCATAGAATCTGCTATAGAAAAACCAAGAGAAGATTTATCAGACTATGCACCAAGACTATACACAATCGACATTGACCCAGAAAAGGTAAGAGATGTAATAGGATCTGGTGGAAAAAATATCAACAAGATAATAGATGCTACAGGTGTCAAAATTGAAACAGAAGACGACGGACACATCACAGTAGCAAGTAACGATGGCACAAGCGGCAAAAAAGCTATAGATATGATTAAAGCTATAGTTACCGATCCAAAACCAGGTGATATTTTTGAAGGTACAGTTGTAAGAATTATGAATTTTGGTGCCTTTGTAGAAATAGCTATCGGTAAGGAAGGCCTTCTTCACATAAGCCAAATCGCTCACCACAGAGTTGGCAAAGTTGAAGATGAGCTAAAGGTTGGAGATACTGTTAAAGTGAAAGTTACTGAAATAGATAGACAAGGTAGAATTAACCTTTCTAGAAAAGCACTCCTTGAAAAACCAGAAAGAGAACAAAGAGAAGAAAAAGCTGAAGCTTGGCCAGTAGATGAATCTCCATACAGAAAAGATAAATAAAAAGATAAAAACTGTTGCAGTTAGCTGTAGCAGTTTTTATTTTTTAGGAAAATATAGATTAAAAGAGAAATAATATAACATAACAACTCCTAATAAATATTGTTGCAGATTTATCAAAGATATGATAACATAAATTATATAAGAAATCGTTATTTTAATTGCGAAATATTTAAAAGGAGGAAAAAATAACCGTCTTCTTTGGCATAGGGGAAGATTGGGAAAAGGAATTTAGAAAAATTAGTGAGATTATATTTATATTTTCGCTATTTTTATCTTTTATACTTTGCCTAGGTCTTTATTTTTCAAACCTAACAAAGAATTATTTCTTTATAATATGTATTAATAAAACAAGTAGTAGGTGAATGATAGAGACAATTTTGTTAGACAATTGCTTGTAGAAATAAAGCTTGTGCATAATTTTGCTTTATTCTCAAATTAATTCAGAGGTAAAAAATGACAGTAAAAAAAGAAAAATTATCAGTTGCTAGGATAATGAAATTCATAATCCCATCAGTTATTGGTGTATTACTTCTTATGACACCATTTAAGACAGCTGACGGTGGATCAACCGTGGCAGTATCAGTTATTTCGAAATTTTTAAACACAGCTATAAATTCAATCGTTCCAATCCACATTGTAGCCCTCACCTGTATTACAATTTCAACCTTGCTTGCACTTGTATACACAATTTCAAAACCAGATTTTATAGAAAAATCACCTATCTTAAAGGAAGTATCAGATATTTCACCATTCTGGCTTTTTGCAAGAATTGCAGGAACTATAATAGGCTATATGACAGCCTTTAAAATAGGTCCTGAGATGATTTGGTCTGAAAATACAGGTGGTCTGATCCTATACGACCTTATAGGTGGACTTCTTACAATTTTCCTTGTAGCAGGTTTTATTTTGCCATTTTTAACAGAATTTGGTATTCTTGAATTTGTAGGAATATTTTTATCAAAGGTAATGAGACCAGTATTTGAACTTCCTGGACGTTCTGCAGTAGACTGTGTGGCTTCCTGGATAGGTGATGGAACTATAGGTGTTGCCCTTACTGCAAAACAATACGAAGAAGGAAACTACACAGAAAAAGAAGCATCAATCATATCTACAACTTTCTCAGCAGTATCAATTACTTTCTGCATGGTTGTACTATCAAATATAAATATGGTTGATAGATTTGGTTTATTTTACCTAATCGTTGGTATTTCTGGTATAGTTGCAGCGCTAATCGTACCACGTATACCACCTTTATCTCATAAAAGAGATGTAAGGTTAAAAGAACCTGACAATCCAAACGAGGAAGCAGTTCCAGAAAACTTCACAAGACTAGAATGGGCTACTCAGCTAGCGGTTTTAAAGGCAGAAAAGAACCTAAATCTTAAAGAATTTTTAAAAAACGGTCGTGACACAGTCCTAAGCCTATGGTTAGGTGTAACACCGGTAATCATGGCTGCAGGTACACTTGCCCTAGTATTATCAGAAGCTACTCCAATATTTACTTGGCTTGGTATGCCTTTCCTACCAATTCTAAAACTACTACAAGTGCCAGAAGCTGCAGAAGCTAGCCAAACTATGGTAGTTGGTTTTGCAGACATGGTAGTACCTTCAATCTTAGCAAGTGAAAGAATCACATCAGAATTCACTCAATTTGTTGTTGCAGCAGTATCTGTAACTCAATTAATCTATATGTCTGAAACAGGAGCAGTTATCCTAGGTTCTACTATTCCAGTTGACCTAAAAGATATCTTTATCCTATTCTTGGAAAGAACTATAATTACTCTTCCAGTAGTAGTAATTTTAGCTCACTTATTGTTTTAAATGTTATGCGCCAGCTAGTCTGGCGTATTTTTATGGAAATATTAGCCTTGTATCTAATAAGTTTAAGTGGTTTATTTTTATATAATTTATCATATAATATAGGTGTGAGGTGTATATGACAAACAAGAATTCAGGGAGAATAAGAAAAAAGTCTAACACGAAATCTCCCAACAAAAGTAAACAAAAAAAATTGAGGGAGAGATCTTTTGACCTTAAAACCTTTTCTATGGTTATTATGGTCATATCTATCCTAATATTTATTTTTATATTATCTTCTAGCACAGGGCTTATAGGAGATGCTCTGGCAAGTTTTTTTGAAAGCTTATTCGGAAAACTTAACCTAGTTTTTCCCGTTTTATTATTCGCAAGTTTTTATTTAGTATACAGGGAAAAATACAGAGAAAATATAAGTCGTATGCTTTTAATTTATGGAATATATCTATTAACCCTTGCTATCCTATCCAAGGACTACATAAGAAATGAGCTTTCTTGGTCTGTAGAATATTCTGCCTTTAAGGGAAGTCTTGGAGGAGGATGGTTTGGAGGACTTGTAGGATTTTATATTTTAAACTTCATAGGTCATGTTGGCCTATATATCTTGTATATAACTTTGATTGGCTCTTTGATAATAAATGTAAGTCCTTATTCCTATAGGGAATTTTTCTTGAAAGTAAGAGATTTATTGATTCTAGCAGGTCTTGGAATCAAGCATTTTAGTCAAAAAGCCTATGGGAATATAAAAGATAATATAGAAGAGAAAAAAGCAAAAAAACTTGAGGAAGAAAAGCCTGAGGGAAATACTCCAAGACTAAAAATCAATAATCCTGGACCTAAAAAACCTCAAAGAAAGGCTGTCAAGAAAAGATCCATAAAAAAAGATGAAATCGATGAAATAAGAGAAGAAAATCATGAAGAAGAAAAACTAATTAAGGATTATAAATCGAAACAAGTTGAGTTTGGGGATTTGAATGAGGACTTGAAAAGAGAATTCGCTAATTATTCATATCCTCCAGTTAACCTCCTAAAAGATATAAATGCAGATGGTGGAATTGACGATGACGAGATAAGGCAAAAGGCGGATGTTATCGAGGAAACTCTGGAGTCTTTTGGCATTGAAGGTAAAATTGTCCAAATTGATGTTGGACCAACAGTAACCTGCTATGAACTAAAACCAGCTAGAGGGGTCAAGGTATCAAAGATTGTAAATCTAGCTGATGATTTATCTCTAAGCCTTGCTACATCTGGTATAAGGATAGAAGCACCAATTCCAGGAAAAAGTCATGTAGGAATTGAGGTTGCAAATGACAAAAAAGAAATTGTTGGATTCAAAGAAATAATCTCATCAAGTAAATTTATCAAGTCAAAACATGAGATTCCCTTCGCTATGGGAAAATCAATTTCTGGGGAAGTAATTATTTCAGCCATTGAAAAGATGCCCCACCTTTTGGTGTCAGGGGCTACCGGTTCTGGTAAGTCTGTTTGTATCAATACCATAATCATGTCTATCTTATACAAGCACAGCCCAGATGAGGTAAAACTTCTTTTGATAGATCCAAAAGTCGTTGAGCTTTCAATTTATAATGGGATACCGCATTTAATTATGCCTGTTATAACTGATCCTAAGAAGGCATCGTCATCTCTATATTGGGCGATTTCCGAGATGGAGAAAAGGTATAAACTGTTTGAGGAAAATCATGTAAGAGATATAAAAGGTTATAAAAAAGCAGCTGAGACTGATGATTCTATGGAAAATCTACCATATATTGTGGTAATTGTTGATGAGTTGTCTGACTTAATGATGACTGCAGCAAGCGAGGTTGAAGACTATATAACAAGACTTGCTCAAAAATCTAGAGCTTGTGGAATCCATTTAATAATAGCTACTCAAAGACCGACAGTTGATGTTATTACAGGTACTATTAAGGCAAATATTCCATCAAGGATATCTTTTGCGGTGACAAGTCAAATAGACTCAAGGACAATTTTAGATATGCAAGGGGCGGAAAAACTCCTTGGCAAGGGCGATATGCTCTACGCTTCGTCAGATTCTATGAAGCCTGTTAGGATTCAAGGGGCTTTTGTTTCAGACGAAGAAGTGTTAAATGTCGTAGAATATATAAAAGATAGCAGCGAAACAAATTATAATGAAGAAGCAATCGAAAAGGTCGAAGAAAATATAACAACAGATCTTGAGGATGAGGATGAACTTTTAGATGAGGCGATAAAGGTTATAATAACAGATCAAACCGCATCTGTATCTATGCTTCAAAGAAAGCTAAAAATTGGCTATGCAAGAGCTGGTAGAATAATAGACCAGCTAGAACAAAAGGGCATAGTCGGAGGCTATGAGGGCAGCAAACCACGTAAAGTCCTAGTGGATAGGACATATTTGGAAAATTTATAGGAGAGAAATATGAATATAGCAAATAAAGTTACAATGGTAAGATTAATTTTGATCCCAATTTTTGTAGTGGCTTTTTATACTTATGGGACAAGCAATAACTTAGCAGCAATCTTATTTATGGTGGCATCTCTTACAGATGCGGTAGATGGTCACCTTGCCAGAAGTAGAAATTTGATTACAAATTTTGGTAAATTTGTTGATCCTTTAGTAGATAAGGTCTTAACAATGGCAGCTTTTATAGTTCTAGTAGAGGGACAGATTATACCTGCTTGGGCTGTAATAATAATCATAGCAAGAGAACTTATTATCACAGGCTTTAGGACTCTTGCAGCAGATATGGGTATAACTATAGCAGCTAGTATGTGGGGCAAGGCAAAGACAACTAGTCAGATGATTAGTCTAGTGTTACTCCTCCTTCACAATGAGACCTTAAATAAGTTTGGAATCTATGTTTTCTACTTGGCAGTTATTTTGACAATCATTTCAGGACTTGATTATTTAATTAAAAATAAAAAAGTATTAGATTTAGAAAATATTTAATATTAATATGGAGAATGCATGGAAAGTACAAAAGACAAGAAATTAATTATAGGAGAAATTATTCTCCTGATATTTCTAGCCCTGGCAGCACTTATGGGAAATTTCATCCACCAAAGATTTATGTCAGATGGAGCAAGTATTACAATTAAAAAATTTAATTTTATATCACCAATGACCTGGGGATACGGAAACATATTTCCAGTCCTATTTATTATTTCCATCTTGCTTATGGCAATAATTTTGATAAATGCCATGGTCAAAAATAACTATAGCGAAGATAAGCTTAGCTCAAATATAGTTAGCTTTGCAGGCCTTTTGTTTTTGATGACACCTCTTTTGATAGGAATGCAACAGATAAATATCGGACTTATTGTTATGGTGATCGTGCAATTTATTATTTTTGCTTTAAATATGATAAGAACTAGAAATTAGACTTTGACTGAAAAAGGTATATAATAAAAGAAGACATTAAGTGTATAAGGAGTGTATATGGACGCAGATAAAAAAAAGGCCCTTGACCAGGCTTTTAAACAGATAGAAAAGAAATACGGTAAAGGCTCAATTATGAAAATGGGCGAAGCACCAAGAGTTTCAATAGAAGCTATCCCTACAGGTGCAGTAAACTTAGATATTGCCCTAGGTATTGGTGGACTACCAAGAGGTAGAGTAATTGAAATCTACGGCCCAGAATCTTCTGGTAAGACAACTCTCGCCCTTCACGTAATAGCTGAGGCTCAAAAACTTGGCGATACCTGTGCTTTTGTGGATGCTGAGCACGCTTTAGATGCTGAATATGCAGGAAATCTAGGAGTAAATATTGATGATTTAATCCTTTCTCAACCAGATACTGGTGAGGCAGGACTTGATATAGCAGAAAGTCTTGTAAGAAGTGGGGCTGTCGGACTTATTGTTATCGACTCTGTTGCAGCCCTAGTTCCAAAGGCTGAGATTGAGGGGGAAATGGGAGATAGCCATATGGGTCTTCAGGCGAGACTTATGAGCCAAGCTCTAAGGAGGCTTACAGGTATCATTTCTAAATCAAACACAACCGTGATTTTTATAAACCAATTAAGGGAAAAAATTGGGGTTATGTTTGGTAATCCAGAGACAACTACAGGTGGACGTGCCCTTAAATTTTATTCTTCTGTAAGACTTGATATTAGAAGAATAAAAACTATTACCGAAGGAGATAATTCAATAGGCTCTAGAACTAGGGTTAAGATTGTTAAAAACAAGGTAGCGCCACCATTTAAGATAGTAGAATTTGATATAATGTACGGCAAGGGTATTTCAAAGGCTGGTGTCCTCTTAGATACTGCAGTTGACCTTGAGATTATTGATAAGGCTGGATCTTGGTATTCTTATGGAGATGAAAAACTTGGACAAGGTAGGGAAAATGTCAAGGCTATGCTTGAGGAAAATGCCGAACTTGCCAAAGATATTGACGAGAAAGTGAGAGCTGCTTTTAGGAATGAAGTAGGAGTTTCAGAGGAAGAAGAAACTGAAGAAGCCAAACAAGAATCAATTTTAGAAGATAAATAAGAAAAACCCGTGAGCATTTTGCTTGCGGGTTTTTTTATAGAAAACTAAGTTGGTTCATGTTCCTATCTGAAAGGTTTGATAGAGAAATGCCAATTAGTCTAATGTATTCGCCTTTAAAGGCTTCATCTAGTAGGCTTGTTGCTTCGATATATATGTCATCTGCCAGGAAAATTGGTTCTTGGAGAGTGATTGACCTAGTTTGATTTTTGAAGTTTTCATCCTTTAATTTTATCGAAACTGTTTTCGCTTGGATGTTTTTTTTTATCATTTCTATCTCAATAAGGTCTGAAATTTTTCTAAGGTAGTCTTTTAATAATTCTTTATCGTTGGTATTTTTACTAAAAGTCCTTTCTTTTCCTATAGATTTTCTATCTCTAGTTGTGTTGACTGGTCTATCATCAATTCCCCTTATAACGTTATAAATATAATCTCCACCCTTGCCAAAAAGTTCTTCTAGAAATATTTTATCAAGTTTTAAAAGGTCAGAAACCTTATAAATACCAATCCTGTTAAGTTTTTCGGTGGCACGTCTACCTATGCCATGAACCTTGCCAACAGGAAGGTCTGGAAGGATTTTACCTACGTCATCTCTTCTTATGTATTTTATACCGAAGGGCTTATTCCAGTCGCTTGCAAGTTTTGCTAGAAATTTATTGTAGGAAATACCGATTGAGATAGGTATTTCAGTTTTATCTAGAACTTCTTTTTGAAGACTTTTTGCAAAAAGAAGAGGGTCATTAAGGTCGATTTCTATGTAAGCTTCATCTATAGAAACCTGTTCAAATAGCCTTGCCTTCGCTTTTACTAGGTCAAAAACTTGGGAAGATTTCTCTCTATAATATGGATGATCAACTTTAACAAGGATAAGATTTGGACAAAGATCTTTTGCCATAAAAACTGGCATGGCGGAATGGATCCCAAATTTTCTAGCCTCGTAATTTGCAGTTGTTATTATGGATTTATTGCTA
>QWCE01003076.1_pt1 | contig 19169 bp, 14 predicted proteins | sample 1972531 | NCBI WGS metagenome assembly QWCE01 (sample SAMN09866716, study PRJNA288562) | Human gut metagenome isolate term4_stool, whole genome shotgun sequencing... | reverse complement strand
TACAGATGCCCGAAATGCGGTTTTAAACGTCCGGAGATTAATTTTGATGCCACAGATGTGAAGGTGGATGACCAGATCGCCTTCACTGTTGAGGACAAGCGGATCGTAGCCAATTACAAAGGCTTCTATAATGTATATAATATTCTGGCTGCCTATGCGGGAATCCGTACTGCAGGATTTAAGGCAGAACATTTCAATGAGATGCTGAAGAAATTTAATCCTGAGAACGGACGTAATGAGCAGTTCCGGATCAAAGGCACCAGCGTTGTCCTGAACCTTGCCAAGAATCCGGCTGGTTTTAACCAGAATATTTCGGCTGTGATGCAGGATGAATCTCCCAAGGATATCATCATTGTGATCAACGATAACGCACAGGATGGAAAAGATATCTCCTGGCTCTGGGACGTGGATTTTGACCTTTTCGGAGGAGATAATATCAATTCCATCACAGTCAGCGGCATTCGCTGTCAGGATATGCGCCTCAGACTGAAATATGTGGATATCCCGTCCATGCTGGAAAGTGATGTGGAGACAGCCATCCGCAAGCGGATCGAGGACGGATGCGGCAATCTTTATGTACTTGTAAACTATACGGCGCTGTTTGGCACCAGAAATATCCTGAAGAAACTGGAGGGTGAGAAATGAAGATAACGATTGGACATTTATATCCGGATCTTCTGAACCTTTACGGTGACAGAGGAAATATCCAGTGCCTTATGAAACGCTGTCTCTGGAGAGGCATTGAGGCAGAAACCATTGCGTTTGAACTGGGAGATAAGATCGACTTTTCCAAACTGGATATCGTTCTTCTCGGAGGCGGTTCTGACCGTGAGCAGATGCTGGTATGCGAAAAGCTGAAAGAGATCCAGAAGGATTTCAAGGCCTATGTGGAAGATAATGGTGTTGTCATCGCAATCTGTGGTGGATATCAGCTCCTTGGAAACTACTATAAGACCGATCAGGGAATGATCGAGGGACTGAAACTGGTGGATATGAGCACAGAGCAGGGAAAAGGCCGTCTTATCGGAAATATTGTGATGCAGAGCGATCTTTTTGATATGCCCATTGTAGGGTTTGAGAACCATGGAGGACGTACCACCATCGGAAACAACAAAGCTCTGGGAAAAGTACTGTCCGGATATGGCAATGACGGACAGTCCGGCGAGGAAGGTGTTGTATACAAAAATGTGATCGGAACCTATCTTCACGGACCACTTCTTCCAAAGAATCCACAGCTTGCTGATCTTCTGATCAGCCGTGCACTGGAAAAGAAATATGGTAAGAAGATCGAACTTGAGAAACTGGATGACAGCGAGGAGCAGGAGGCAAACTCCTATATTTTCCACCGCTTTGTAAAGAACGAAGGATAAGAGGATAGTATGGCAAAATCAAACAATCAGAAAGCGAAGATCCTGTATCTTGAAAAAATGCTGCGGGAGACAGGGGAGCATCATGCAATATCCATGCAGACGATTCTTGCAAATCTTATGGAACATGGGATCCGTGCGGAGAGAAAGAGCATTTATGACGATGTGGAGGTTCTGCGGGAGTTTGGAATGGATATCCGCTATACAAGGGAGCGGCCAGGTGGTTATTATCTGGCAGGACAGCAGGGGGCAGAGCAGCCATCCGTTCAGGCGGAAAATGCAAATGTTTCCACTCTGGAAAAAGTTCAGGAAAAGGCAGAAACAAAGAGCGTTGATATAAGTGGGTACCAGGCGCTTCTTAAGAATTCTGCGGGAACCATAAAAAAAGAAATGCGCCTTTTCTGTACAGGCGTTGCACAGGCTGAAATCCGTGATTTTTTTGGCGAAGACGCAGAGTATAAAATAAAGGAAAACGGAGATCTGATGGTAACGGTTCAGCTTCCGGAAAATTCCAAGTTTTACGGCTGGCTGACAGGCATGGGCGGAGATGTCCGCATCCTGAAACCAAAGAAATCCGCACTGGCATACAGAGATTATCTGAAATCACTGGCAAAGGAATATAAAGGCTTATAGGAGAGGATTTGACCATGAAGAAAAAAACAGCGATCCTGCTTGTGGGAGCTTTGGCTCTTACAGCAGTTCTTTCCGGCTGCGGCAAAAACAAAGAGGCAACAGAGGCTGCCAATGAAAGTGTAGAGTCCGAAGATCCGGAAGGAAAAGCCAAAAACAGCGATGATGCAGAGGAAGAAGAAAAAGAGGAAGAAAAAGAAACAGCAGCTGCCGATAAGAAAGTAGGAGTATTTCTGCCTTCAGCTGCGGATGATTCCCGCTGGGCCCTGGATGGAGAAAGTTTTCAGACTGCACTGGAAGGAGACGGCTATGATGCGGAGATCTTTTTTGCAGATGAGGACAGTGATACACAGGTGTCACAGATCCAGTCCATTCTGGACGATGAAAAAACATCTGCCCTTGTGATTGCACCGGTAGATGCCTACGGTCTGAATGATGTGCTGGAGCAGGTCTATGAGAAATCCATTCCTGTAATTTCCTATGATCAGCTGATCATGGATACGGATAAGATCAACTATTATGTTACTTTTGATACGAGAAAAGCAGGAAAAATGGTGGGAGATTCCATCATCAAAAAAATGGATCTGGAGAAAGCCAGAGAAGAAAAACGCACGCTGACCATCGAGTTCCTGATGGGTTCTCCGGATGACCGTGATGCACTGTTCTTTTATAATGGCGTGATGGAAAAACTTCAGGAATATTTCGATGACGGAACACTGGTGTGCACTTCAGGAAAGCAGACGCTTGATGATACTGCAGTGATGCGTTCCGGAAGAAATACCGCGAAGAACGATATGGCAGAGATCCTTTCCCAGAATTATACAGAAGGCACACCGGACATTATCTGCACAGGTGCCGATGACCTTGCTCTTGGTGCCGTTGATGCTCTGGAGGATGCTGGCCATGTGTCAGGTGAAGAGGGATGGCCAATGATCACTGGCTGTGGCTGTGAGGCAGAAGCAGTAACTGCTGTGATTGAGGGAAAACTTGCAGACAGTCTGTTCTTTGACAACCGCGTGCTGGCAAATGACTGTGTGACTATGGTGGACACTCTTCTGAAAGGGGAGAAACCGGAGATTTCTGATTACGAGCAGTATGACAACGGAACCAAGATCGTGGGAACTGTAACAAGCGATATCCAGCTGATCGATGCGGATAATTACCAGATGCTTGTGGATGACGGATATTATGATGAGGATGAGATTGTACCGGAGGCAACTCCGACACTGATTCCAACGGAAACACCGGAAGTTACGGTAACAGAAGAACCGGATAAAGAGGTAACACCGACACCGTCTGAGAAAGCTGACGAAGAAGATGACAAGACCACATCAACACCGTCCGAAGAGGCAGGTGCTTCTGAGACACCAACATCGGAAGCAGATGAGACAGCAACTCCGACACCTACAGAGAAACCTTCCAAAGGTGCAGATGCATAAAACAAAATAAATATGGCAAAATAAAAATACTCCTGGAAACCGGCATATGTAAGTTTCCAGGAGTATTTTTTATGATAAATCTTATTCGCGGAAAGTAAGCTTGCCACCTTCAATGGAATCAATGATGGCAAGGGATTCCAGATGGATACCCATATCACGGATGGTCTGTCCGCCGGACTGGAAGCCTTTTTCGATAACGATTCCGGCACCTTCCAGAGTTGCACCGGATTTCTTGACGATGTCGATCAGACCAAGAAGTGCACAGCCGTTGGCAAGAAAATCATCAATCAGGAGTACATGATCTTCCGGTCCGAGGAATTTCTTGGAAAGGATCACATCATAAACTTTTTTATGAGTAAAAGATTCTACCTTAGTTGTGTACATCTCGCCGTCAAGATTTACACTCTGTGCCTTCTTTGCAAATACAACCGGTACGTGGAAATACTGTGCCGCAATGCAGGCAATACCGATACCGGAAGCCTCGATGGTAAGGATCTTGTTGATTGGACAGTGGTCAAAACGTTTCTTGAATTCTTTACCGATCTCATTGATCAGGTTAATATCCATCTGATGATTCAGAAAGCTGTCCACTTTTAAAATATTTCCTTCTTTTATTACGCCGTCTGTCAGAATTCTGTCTTTTAAAAGCTGCATGAAATTTATCTCCTTTGATTTATCACATTAATGTATGTTTGTTTACTGCTCACGGACAGTAATATTTTTAATATGTATCATACGACAATATTTGCGTGAGTGCAATTATTTTTGACAAAAAAACATAAAATTATTATAATAGATAAGATGACAAAGAAAGGAACAGACACGGATGAAAGAGTACGAAGTAATCTGGGAAATTTTTAACAAATGCCCGAGAAATCAGATGCGTGATGTATTTGTGGAAGAAGTGGAGATCATAGATCCGGAAGCGTATGTGAAACAGAAATTTCAGGGGAAGGATGTCTCCTACGAGAAGACAGTACTGGAAGACGGAACCATCATTTTTGACATTCAGACATCTATGATCCGGCAGCGCTGTTCTTTCACGGAGATCTGAAGGAGGAAATACACATGAAAGAAACACATGTGCACGTTCTCGAGGATGGAACCGTTCTTGAACATACCCATGGGGAACAGGAACATGTGCATACTCACGATGGCACACATCCTCATCATCACAGCCACGCACAGACCAAGGCCGTACTCAACAGACTTTCCAGGGCCATCGGGCATATGGAATCCATTAAGCGTATGGTGGAGGAAGGACGTGACTGCAGCGAAGTGCTGATCCAGCTGTCAGCCGTAAAATCTGCGATCAATAATACAGGCAAGATCATACTGCAGGATCATATAGAACACTGCATCGTGGATGCAGTGGAGCATGGAGACAGGGATGCTATCAAGGAACTGGAAAAAGCGATCGACAGATTTATGAAGTAAGGTAAGGAGTTCATGAGAGATCGTGAATGAGAAAAATACACGGACAGAGAGCCAGTTCTGCCTGTGTAAATACAAAGAATGAGAGGAATCTATTATGGCAAAAGAGTGTAGCAATACATCCTGCAACAAATCAAGCTGTGAAGGCTGCGGACAGAAACAGCCCCAGAGCCTCATGGCAGAACCAAACGTTTTTTCTGACGTAAAACATGTGATCGGAGTTGTCAGCGGAAAGGGAGGCGTGGGTAAATCCTTCGTAACAGGCTCCCTGGCAAACCTGATGGCTTCCAAGGGATATAAAGTGGGCATTATGGATGCTGATATCACCGGTCCGTCCATCCCGAAGATGTATGGCATCAAGGGCAATGCACAGGGCAGTGACAATGGGATCTATCCGATGCCAACTGCAAACGGAATCGAGGTTATGTCTGTAAATCTTCTTCTCCCGGATGAGGAGACACCGGTGATCTGGAGAGGTCCGGTCCTTGCAAATATGGTAAAACAGTTCTGGAGTGATGTGATCTGGGGTGAATTGGATTATCTCTTTGTAGATATGCCGCCAGGAACCGGAGATGTTCCGCTGACAGTATTCCAGTCCCTGCCGATCGAAGGTGTCGTGATCGTTACTTCTCCGCAGGATCTGGTCCGTATGATCGTCAAGAAAGCCTACAATATGGCTGACATGATGAAAGTTCCGGTCCTTGGAATCGTGGAGAACTACAGCTACGTGAAATGTCCAGACTGCGGAAAAGAGATCAAGGTCTTTGGTGAGAGCCATATCGACGAGATCGCCGCAGAACTTAAAGTTCCGGTACTTGGTAAGATGCCGATCGATGTGAAACTTGCAGAGCTTGCAGACAGCGGCCTGTTCAGCAAGATCGAGAACGAGTATATCACTGCGGCAGCAGATGTAATGCCAAAAGATGAGGCGTAAGAAATAAAAAGACAATAACAGAAAAGACCATCGGAATCCGATGCAGTAAGGATTGAGAATATCCTTCTTGCAGATTCCGGTGGTCTTTTTGTCAAGCAGTTATTTGGTTAAATCTGGGAAAAATATTTAAGGAAGCACTGAGCAGCCTGGGAAAGCTGCAGCGCTTCATGATGAGCAATCACGGCACTTCTTGCAGGCAGTGGTGTTTTCAGGTGGACCGGTTCCAGGCCAGGGCGGTTGCGGAGCATATAGTCCGGGATACAGGCAATGCCAAGTCCGATTTCCGCAAGGTCGATCAGAAGATCGTTGCTGTTCAGCTCCACCTCAGGCAGCAGCTTCAGTCCCTGGGCCGCAAATACCTGATGAAGGTATTCGCTGGTGGTGCTCTTCGCAGCAAGCATCAGGATGGGATAATCCAGAAGATTTTCCAGGGAAAGAGGCGTTTTTCCCATGGTAAAATAATCCGGGTTTGCCACGAAGATATCACGGAATTCCAGTACAGTCTGAAGTTTGGTGTGGGAAGAAAGCCGGGAGTTGGGGTAGTTGGTGACGATCAGTTCTGCCTGGCCGTTTTCCAGAAGCTCCGCACATCCGATGGAAGTGCTGTTGATGATCTTGATCCGCACTTCCGGGTGGTCCTTGTGGAACCGGCGGAGATAAGGAATGAGGAAATAACGGCACAGAGTATCGCTGGCACCGATCCGAAGCTGGCCGGTAAGATTCCCTTCGCCGGAAAGGGCTGCCTCTCCTTCGTTAAGCATGGAAAGGGCGGGTTTTACGTGCTGGAGAAGAAGCTCCCCCTCAGGAGTCAGGATCACCCGTTTGGTGCTTCTCACAAATAAGGTGTGGCCCAGCTTTTTCTCCAGGTTTTTGACCGCCTGGCTGACTGCAGACTGGGAAATAAAAAGCTGTCTGGAAGCCTCCGAAAAGCTAAGGGTTGTGGCCACGTAATAAAATACTTTGTAGAGTTCAAGATTGATATCCATATGTAAAAATCCTCCGCTTATAAATGATATAAGATATATTAATTTTACTAATGATATTTCCTATGATACTATATTTTCAGCAGAAAAGAAAGACAGAAATGCTTTCTGCACGTTTACCATCCTTATTATCGGATATAGAGAAAGGAGCCTTCTATGAGCAACGTAAGACGTGTGTATGTAGAAAAGAAACCTGCCTTTGCAGTAAAAGCAAAGGAACTGAAACATGAGATCAAACATTATCTTGGCATCAGCACTGTGACAGCAGTACGTGAGCTGATCCGTTATGACGTGGAGAATATCTCCGATGAAGTATTTGAGAAAGCCTGCAAGACCGTATTTGCAGAGCCGCCGGTAGATGATCTGTATCTTGAGAAATTTGATGTGGCAGAGGGCGTACGTGTATTTTCAGTAGAATTCCTCCCTGGACAGTTTGACCAGAGAGCAGACTCCGCTGTACAGTGTGTACAGTTCCTGGATGAGAATGCAGCACCGATCATCCGTTCAGCAACTACTTATGTAATCGAAGGAACCGTTACAGATGCAGAGTTTGAGGCGATCAAACATCACTGCATCAACCCTGTGGATTCCCGTGAGACAGGTCTTGAGAAGCCGGAAACACTGGTAACAGTATTCCCGGATCCTGAGGATGTGAAGATTTTTGACGGATTCAAGGATATGGCTGAGGCTGATCTGAAGGAGCTGTACGCTTCTCTGAACCTCGCCATGACATTTAAGGACTTCCAGCATATCCAGAATTATTTCAGAAATGAAGAGAAACGCGATCCTTCTATGACAGAGATCCGTGTTCTGGATACCTATTGGTCTGATCATTGCCGTCATACTACTTTCTCCACAGAGCTTACCAGCGTGAAGTTTGACGAAGGTGATTATAAGACTCCTATTGAAAAAACATACAAAGAATATCTGGATGCCCATAAGGATATGTACAAGGGCCGTGATGATAAGTTTGTCTGCCTGATGGATCTTGCACTTATGGCAATGAAGAAACTGAAAGCAGAAGGCAAGCTTGCAGACCAGGAAGAGTCTGATGAGATCAATGCCTGCAGTATCGTGGTACCGGTGGACGTGGACGGGAAAGAAGAAGAGTGGCTGATCAACTTCAAAAACGAGACACACAACCATCCGACGGAGATCGAGCCTTTTGGTGGTGCGGCAACCTGCCTTGGTGGAGCCATCCGTGATCCGCTTTCCGGACGTACCTATGTATATCAGGCAATGCGTGTGACAGGTGCAGCAGATCCTACCGTATCCGTAAAGGAAACTCTGAAGGGTAAACTTCCGCAGAAGAAGCTTGTCCGCAGCGCAGCCCACGGCTACAGTTCCTACGGAAACCAGATCGGTCTTGCAACCGGTGCTGTAAAAGAAATCTATCATCCGGACTACGTTGCAAAACGTATGGAGATCGGTGCGGTTATGGGTGCGGCTCCGAGACGTGCGGTCATCCGTGAAAATTCCGATCCTGGAGATATCATCATCCTTCTTGGCGGACGTACCGGTCGTGATGGTATCGGCGGTGCAACCGGTTCCTCCAAGGTCCACACAGAGGCTTCCATTGAGGTCTGCGGTGCTGAAGTGCAGAAAGGTAACGCGCCTACCGAGCGTAAGATCCAGAGGATGTTCCGCAGAGAGGAAGTCAGCCATATCATCAAGAAATGTAACGACTTTGGTGCAGGCGGTGTTTCCGTTGCCATCGGCGAGCTGGCACCGGGACTTCAGATCGACCTCGACAAGGTTCCGAAAAAATACGCAGGTCTTGACGGCACTGAGATCGCCATCTCTGAGTCTCAGGAGCGTATGGCTGTTGTAGTTGACCCGAAAGATGTGGATACTTTCCTGAAATTTGCAAATGAAGAGAATCTCGAGGCAATTCCGGTTGCAGTTGTAACGGAGGAGCCACGCCTTGTCCTTAACTGGAGAGGAAAAGAAATCGTAAATATCTCCCGTGCATTCCTGGATACCAACGGTGCACATCAGGAGACCTCCGTTGAGGTTGAGATCCCGTCAAAGGACGGAAATCTTTTCGAGGAACGTCCGGATGTAACAGATGTAAAGAAAAAATGGATGGATACTCTTGCTGACCTGAATGTATGCTCACAGAAGGGTCTTGTGGAGATGTTTGACGGCTCCATCGGCGCAGGCAGTGTATTTATGCCTCACGGTGGCAAATATCAGCTGACAGAGACACAGTCCATGGTTGCAAAGGTTCCGGTACAGAACGGAAAAACAGAGACTGTTACCATGATGAGCTACGGCTTTGATCCATACCTTTCCTCATGGAGTCCGTATCATGGAGCTGCCTACGCAGTAACCGAGTCTGTTGCCAAGATCGTTGCAAACGGTGGTGACTATAAGAAGATCCGTTTCACCTTCCAGGAATACTTCCGTCGTATGACAGAAGATCCTAAGAGATGGAGCCAGCCGTTCTCCGCACTGCTTGGCGCTTATGCGGCACAGATCGGATTCGGCCTTCCTTCCATCGGCGGTAAGGACAGTATGTCCGGAACCTTCAATGACATTGATGTTCCTCCGACACTGGTGTCCTTCGCAGTGGATGTTGCAAAGGTAAAAGATGTGATCACACCGGAGCTCAAAAAAGCAGGAAGCAAGCTGGTATGGCTCCGTGCACCGAAGGACACTTATGACCTTCCGGATTATCCGGCTCTTATGGAGCAGTATGACAAATTACATCAGGATATCCAGGCTGGCCGTGTGATCTCCGCATATGCACTTGACCGTCATGGAATCGCCGCAGCAGTCAGCAAGATGGCATTTGGTAACGGTATGGGCGTGAAGATCGAGCATAGCCTTGATCCAAGAGATTTCTTTGCCCCGGCATTCGGAGATATCATCTGCGAAGTTCCGGATGGAAAAGTCGGCGAGCTTGCTATCACTTACACAGTGATCGGTGAGGCTACAGACGATGCGAAATTCTCCTACGGCGATACTGAGATCACTCTGAAAGAGGCACTTTCCACATGGGAGGGCACTCTGGAGAACGTATTCAAGACAGCAGCAGGAACCGAGGATGTCAAAGCAGATGACGGTTCCCTTTACAAAGCAGACAGCATCTATGTATGCAAACATAAAGTGGCAAAACCATGCGTATTCATTCCGGTATTCCCTGGAACAAACTGCGAGTACGACAGCACCCGTGCATTTGAGAGAGCAGGCGCTGAAGTAGATGTAAAAGTATTCAAAAACCTGACAGCAGAAGATATCCATGATTCTGTGGAAATCTTTGAGAAAGCTATCAGTCAGGCACAGATGATCATGTTCCCGGGCGGATTTTCAGCAGGTGATGAGCCGGATGGATCTGCTAAATTCTTTGCAACTGCATTCCAGAACGAGAAGATCAAAGAAGCTGTTATGAAGCTTCTCAATGAGCGCGATGGTCTGGCACTTGGCATCTGCAATGGATTCCAGGCCCTGATCAAACTGGGACTGGTACCGTACGGCGAGATCTGTGGTCAGAAAGAGGATTCTCCGACACTGACCTACAACACCATCGGCCGTCATGTATCCAAGATGGTATATACCAAGGTTGTCAGCAACAAGTCTCCATGGCTTCAGAAAGCACAGCTTGGCGGTGTATACTGCAACCCGGCTTCCCACGGTGAGGGACGTTTCGTTGCAAATGATGAGTGGCTGAAGAAACTCAAAGAAAACGGACAGATCGCAACGGAGTATGTACCGGTAGATGAAACAGGCTATGAGGGCGAGTTCAATGTAAACGGTTCTTATATGAACATCGAAGGTATCACAAGCCCGGATGGACGTGTTCTCGGAAAGATGGCGCACAGCGAGCGTCGTGACGCAGGTGTGGCTGTAAATATCTATGGAGAGCAGGATATCAAGATTTTCGAATCTGGTGTAGAATACTTCAAGTAATATCCGTAAGCTTGCAGTGGCAGGGGATTTCAGACCTCCCTGCCACTGTAAAAATACAAAAAAACATATATTTTTTAAAAAATTTAAAAAAAGTGAAAAAAACTGTTGACACAAGTCAGAAACCATTATATAATAGCAAAGCGAGTTGCGGAACAGAAGAGTTCTTAAGACGAGCAACTGTTATGGGATCTTAGCTCAGCTGGGAGAGCATCTGCCTTACAAGCAGAGGGTCATAGGTTCGAGCCCTATAGGTCCCATGTTACAAAAGAATATGGCGAGATAGCTCAGTTGGCTAGAGCACACGGTTCATACCCGTGGTGTCGAGGGTTCGAATCCCCCTCTCGCTACTTAACAAAAGGTCTGAAGATTCAATTTTATTGGGTTTTCGGACTTTTTTTGTTATAAATTTCCGAATGTCTGTGGTAAGACCAGATGTAAAAACTTAAGATTGACATTTTACATCGTTTTTTTTATCATAGTAAAAGAATAGACATAACGAATCATTTCGGGAAATGAGGATTGGATAATGAAAAAAAGAATGCTTTTTGTTTTCAACCCCAAAGCAGGAAAAGGAAGAATCAAGACGCATCTGCTGGACATTGTGGATATCTTTAACAAAGGTGGGTACGAAGTAATCATCCGTGCCACACAGGGACCGAAGGATGCTTATGAACAGGTGAAGGAATATGCGGATCAGGTGGATCTGATCGCCTGCAGTGGTGGTGATGGTACACTGGATGAAGTGGTTACCGGAATCGTGGAAGTGGGCAGCCAGACACCCATCGGCTACATTCCTGCAGGAAGCACCAATGATTTTGCCAACAGTCTGTTTATGCCGAAGAGTATGACAGCAGCTGCGTCCATGATCATGAAAGAGCAGATCTACCACTGCGACATCGGTAAATTTAACAATCAGACATTTGCCTATGTGGCTGCGTTTGGACTGTTTACCAATGTTTCCTATGAGACAGACCAGGATCTGAAGAATATCCTGGGACATGTTGCCTATGTGCTGGAAGGAATGAAACAGCTTTTTGAGGTGAAATCCTATCATCTGAAGGTAACCTCCGATGAGCTGACTGTGGAGAATGATTTTATCTACGGTATGATCAGCAATTCCAGATCTGTAGGCGGATTTAAGAATCTTACCGGAAAAAACGTGGATATGAATGACGGACTGTTTGAGGTGACACTGATCACCAATCCGAAGAATCCACTGGAGCTTCAGGAGATCATGACTGCACTTCTTACTGCAGAGGATAATACAGATCTGATCTATTCTTTTAAGTCTGCGCATGTTGTGATCGAGTCGGAGGAGGCTGTTCCGTGGACGCTGGACGGAGAATTCGGAGGAGACCAGACCCGTGTGGAGATCGATAATCTTCATGAGGCCATGAACCTTTATCTCACCAGCAGTAAGAAACAGAAAAAAAGCCGACTGAACCAGAAAATGCAGGAGCTCAAGGAGATCACCCAGAACAGCGAAGAATGATCCGGGCATCCGAGGACAAGGTGATCATACAGAGGTGAAAACGTCTTTCCTCATAAGAAAGACTGGATATACAGGAACGAAAAGGAGGAAGAAATGGGAGATTATATCAACGTAAAGGAAATCTTTGGCTGCGATGTATTTAACGATTCTGTTATGCAGGACCGTCTGCCGAAGAAGGTATACCGCGAACTGAAAAAGACAATAGAAGAGGGCAAGGAGCTGTCCATGGAGATCGCTGATGTGGTTGCACATGAGATGAAGGAATGGGCCATCGAGAAGGGTGCCACTCATTATTGTCACTGGTTTCAGCCGCTGACAGGCGTTACTGCCGAGAAGCATGATGCATTTGTCACAGCACCAAGAGAAGATGGCAAGGTACTCTTAAGCTTTTCCGGCAAGGAGCTGATCAAGGGTGAGCCGGATGCATCTTCATTCCCGTCCGGAGGACTTCGTGCAACATTTGAGGCAAGAGGTTATACAACATGGGATTGTACCTCACCAGCTTTTGTGCGTCATGATGCAGCAGGCGGAATCTTATGCATCCCTACCGCATTCTGTTCCTATACAGGAGAGGCACTTGACCAGAAAACACCGCTTCTTCGTTCCATGGAAGCGATCAACACACAGGCACTTCGTCTTCTCCGCCTTTTCGGAAATACAACTTCCAAAAAAGTAACTCCTTCCGTTGGAGCCGAACAGGAATATTTCCTGGTTGACAAACAGAAATGGCTCCAGAGAAAAGACCTGATCTACACAGGAAGAACACTTTTCGGTGCCATGCCTCCGAAAGGACAGGAGATGGATGACCATTATTTCGGAACCATCCGTCAGAGAATCTCCGCATACATGAAAGAAGTCAACGAGGAGTGCTGGAAACTGGGCGTAACAGCCAAGACACAGCACAACGAGGTTGCACCTGCACAGCATGAGCTGGCTCCGATCTACGCACCGGTAAATATCGCTGCAGATCACAACCAGATCATGATGCGTATCCTTAAAAAAGTTGCCAGCCGCCACGGTATGCGCTGCCTGCTTCATGAGAAACCTTTCGCAGGAGTGAACGGTTCCGGTAAACACAACAACTGGTCCCTGACAACCGATGACGGAATCAACCTTCTCGAGCCAGGTAAAACTCCTCATGAGAATATCCAGTTCCTTCTTGTACTGACCTGTATCCTGAAAGCCGTTGATGAACATGCGGATCTTTTAAGAGAATCTGCGGCAGACGTTGGAAACGATGAGCGTCTTGGCGGAAATGAGGCACCGCCTGCAGTTATCTCCGTATTCCTTGGCGAGCAGCTTCAGGACGTGCTGGAGCAGCTGATCAGCACAGGTACTGCCACACACAGCAAGACCGGCGAGATCCTGGATACCGGTGTTAAGACACTTCCGGATTTCATGAAAGATGCAACAGACCGAAACAGAACCTCACCGTTTGCATTCACAGGAAACAAATTCGAGTTCCGTATGGTAGGTTCCCGTGATTCTATTTCCGAGTGCAACGTTGTACTGAACACCATTGCGGCAGAAGTATTCCGTGAGGCATGCGACCGTCTGGAAGCAGCAGAAGATTTTGATACCGCAGTACATGACCTGATCAAAGAGTACGCAACGGAGCATCAGCGTATTGTATTCAACGGAAACGGATATGCACCGGAGTGGGAGGCTGAGGCAAAGAGACGTGGACTTCCGATCCTTCCGTCCATGGTAGATGCTATTCCTGCACTGACTACAGACAAGGCAGTGAAGCTGTTTGAATCCTTCAATGTATTCACAAGAGCAGAGCTTGAGTCCAGAGCAGAGATTCAGTACGAAGGTTATGCAAAAGCCATCAACATCGAGGCCAAGACCATGGTGGATATTGCAACCAAGCAGATTATCCCTGCTGTCATCCGTTACACAACCGTTCTTGCAGAGTCCATCAATTCTGTAAAAGCAGTAAGTGTAGCACTTGATGTCAGCGTACAGACAAGCCTTCTGGAAAAATCCTCCATCCTTCTTGCAGAGACCAAGGCAGCTATGGATAAACTTTCCGGACTGATCGCAGAGGCAGAAGCTCATGAAGAGGGACGTGACCGTGCCGTATTCTTCAGAGAGAGCGTTGTACCGGCAATGAAAGCATTAAGAAAACCGGTCGATGAGCTTGAGATGATCGTGGATAAAGATATGTGGCCGATGCCATCTTACGGCGATCTGATCTTTGAGGTATGATCGGCTGAATAAAATATAAGAAATAAGAGATGTTCCCTGAATGCAGAGGCATCTTTGAAAGCAAATGACGGGACGGATGTAAGATCTGTCCCGTTTTTTACCTGGCGGAGAGAGAAGCTGTAAGGCTTTTATCCGCTTGAATCAGATTCAGGAGTAAATATATATATGAAAGAATTAGAATTTTTAAAAGAACAGAACGTTTCCGAAGACCTGATCCACGGTGTCGCGGAATTCCGGAAAAACTATGGCGTGGATGAGGCAGTACGGGGAAGAGTTACCAGACCGTCCATTCCGTTCTATGGAAAAGAAATCCTGGAAATGGCTATTGCAGGACTTCTGGAAGGGGAAAATCTCCTCCTTGCAGGCCCGAAAGCCACCGGAAAAAATATCCTGGCTGAAAATCTGGCTTATGCTTTTGGCCGCCCGATCTATAATGTATCGTTTCATGTCAACACAAACAGCGGGGATCTCATCGGAACGGACACGTTTGTAAACAATGAAGTATGCCTCCGGAAGGGCAGCATCTACCAGTGTGCCGAGTACGGTGGTTTCGGTATCCTGGATGAGATCAACATGGCAAAGAACGATGCGGTCTCAGTCCTTCACGCAACGCAGGACTACCGCCGTTCCATTGATGTTCCTGGATATGACAGGATTGATCTCCATCCGGCGGCACGTTTTATCGGAACCATGAATTATGGATATGCAGGAACAAAAGAGCTGAACGAAGCCCTTGTTTCCCGTTTTCTGGTGATTGACATGCCGGCCCAGACAGAGGAAACACTTGGATTTATTTTTAATAAGATGTTCCCGGAAGCAAAAGAAAAAGCAGTGGAACAGTTTATCGGCGTCTTTATGGACCTTCAGAAAAAATCTGTAAACAGTGAGATTTCCACAAAATCCCTGGATCTCCGCGGCCTTCTGTCTGCTATGAAGATCGTCCGCGCGGGACTTTCTCCCCTGGCAGCAGTGCAGATGGGAGTGGTAAATAAAACCTTCGATATTTTTGAAAAAGAGATCGTGGACGATGTAGTCCGTACAAGGATCCCGGAAGAGTGGACAAAGGACGATGTCTATGCGTAAAGATCTGACAGAAGAACTTTCCATTGAAGATTACAAACTGGATCTGGAAAACCGCATCCGGAATATTCTCTGGACGGTCAGTGGAGATTACACCCTGGAAGTAAAGCCGGATGTATCCCTGTTTCTCCGCTCCAAAGAGATCGCACTTTACGACGGGATCAAACAGGGCGCTTTTGCCAGATATTTTGACAAAAACCTTCTTGGCCTTTACCTTGTGAAAAAGATCTATCTGGATGCGTCGGAGGCGGAACTTACCGGGCTGACACAGCTTTGCATCGAGGCAGCAGTGGGAACGCGGATCTGCGAAGAACGCCCGGGCGTGCGCCTTATGCGGAAAAAAGCACTGGAAGATATCCTGGATCAGGAATATGAGACCCTGCCTTCCTATGATAAACTGCTGGATCGGCTGAAAGTCGCGGTATTCCGTGACGTTCTTGCAGGAAGTGTGCAACCTGTGGAGAAAAAACTTTCCGCATTCCGGGATCAGATCTATGCCTGTGCAGAAACCGGAGATACCATGGAACTGATCCGGATCATTGACAGGCTTTATAATACAGTGATCGATCCGGATTTTGAGAAGAAAAACGGTTCTCTGGATCGGGTAATGGCAGTGACGCTTGAGGAACTGACGGAATTCGGCTGGGAAGACTATCTCAACGAAGAGATGTATGAGGATGCCCTGGAAAACTATGTGGAAAAGATTACGGACCGGATGACAGATCTTGAGGATTCTTCCCTTACTGAAGATATGGAGGAAAAGCGCAAGGTAAAAAACAAGATCACAGTGGTTTCCGAGGAGGCACTTAAGAAAGCCCACACCTATGTGGAACTGAACTTTGGAAGAAGTTATCTTTCACCGGCAGAAGAAAAAAGAATGAATTATCTGATGTGCCGGGGGATTCACGGGGACTGTACGTTATATTTTACCGAAGGGATCCTGAAAAATCCGGTCCGGGACAATTACCAGTACCAGTATGCCAAACGTCTCCGCAATAAGAACATATGGGTCTATCATGACAAGCACAGGATTGCGAAACGGAATATTTCCATGCTGACGGAACTTCTGAAAAAAGCACTGGTGATCCGAAGTGAAAACCAGGAAGTCCTCTCAGACCGGGGAACCATCGTTCCATCCAGGCTGTGGCGGGTAGGAAGAAGCAGCGAGGCGAATCTTTTTAAACGGATCCTCCGTGGGGATAATACAGATTTTGTTGTGGATGTGCTGATCGATGCCAGTGGTTCCCAGATGAGCCGGCAGGGAGATGTGGCGCTGCAGGCCTATATCATCAGCGAATCCTTAAGCAACGCAGGACTTCCCCACAGGGTGATGAGCTACTGCACCTTCTGGGATTACACCATTCTCCATCGTTTCCGGGAATATGACGATCCAAGAAGTGCCAATGAAAATATCTTTAATTATGTGACCTCTTCCAACAACCGGGACGGACTTGCCATCCGGGCAGCTGGCTATGGACTTCTGATGCGGGAAGAGGAGAAAAAGATCCTGATCATTTTAAGTGACGGACGCCCTTATGATGTGGTGGTAAACCGTCCAAATGCCAGAAATCCCCAGCCTTACCATGGAAAATATGCCATCACGGATACTGCAGCCCAGATCCGGAAGCTGCGAAGCCAGGGCGTAAGCGTTCTGGGTGTTTTTGCAGGGGAGGAGAAGGATCTTGCAACGGAGAAGAAGATTTTTGGAAAGGATTTTGCATACATCCGCAATATTACAGGCTTTTCCAAGATCGTAGGACGTTATCTGACCAAACAGCTGGAGGATGACGAATAAACGGATAGACCCTCCTGCGGGAGGGAATCACTATAAAAGAAGGAGTGTGACTATGTTTCAGAACAACAAAAGAGCAGCGTATCTGGATTATCTGATGATCATTGTGGGAACTGCGCTGATGGCAGTTGCCATAAACAGTGTTTTCGATATGTCCGGAATGGTAACCGGAGGATTTTCCGGTATCGCCATTCTGGTAAAGGAGTGGACACAGGGCGTGATCCCGGGAGGAATACCGCTGTGGATCACCAATATGAGTCTGAATATTCCCCTGTTTTTGATCGGAATGAAAATCGGCGGATTTCAGTTTGTAAAAAAAGCCCTGGTGGGAGAGGTCTGTCTGTCCTTCTGGCTGGCTGTGCTGCCTGCTTTTGATCTTGCAGGAAATGACCTGCTGCTGGCAGCCGTATACGGCGGCGTGATCCAGGGAATCGGAATCGGCCTTGTATTTCTGGGAAGAGGAACCACAGGCGGTACTGATATGATGGCGGCACTGCTTCAGAGAAAATTAAGACATTATTCCATCGCGCAGATCATGCAGTTTATTGACGGCGCCATTGTCCTTGTTGGTATGTACGTGTTTGGCGTGCAAAAGGCATTGTACGCTATCATCGCTGTATTTCTCGTGACCAAGGTATCGGACAGTATGATCGAGGGTCTGAAATTTTCCAAGCAGGCGTATATCATTACCAGCAAGCCCCAGGAGATTTCCAGTGAGATCATGGAAAAGCTGGATCGCGGCGTTACCGGAATCCATGGAAAAGGAATGTATTCTGATCAGGACAAGCTGCTGCTTTACTGTGTAGTTGGCCGCAAGGAGATCGTTGCATTAAAGGAGTTGGTGGATTCCATTGATCCGGATGCTTTTGTGATCGTATCGGATGTCAGAGAAGTTCTTGGAGAAGGCTTTATAGAAAGAAAATAGAAAATACATCAAAAATTTGTAAATTTTTTCTGATTTCCTCTTTCTTTTTTGGTGAATTTGTATTAAAATAGTTCCATGAATATCGGAATGACTTTTATTCATGGTGATATTGCCGCAATGCGGCATGTCCGTTTAGGCTGGTTTATCCGGCACACATATATTTTACAAGAAGGGATGGAAGGGTAATGATATCGAATCAGGTACTGCAGAATACACTTGAGGGGCTCAAGGAGATATCCAGGACGGAGTTTTGCATTATTGATACAGATGGCAAGACACTGGCGTCCACCTACAGTGATTTTGAGATTCAGCCGCAAGATGTCCAGGCATTTGTAGAATCCCAGGCTGCCAGCCAGCTTGTGAAAGGTTACCAGTATTTCAAGGTCTGTGATGACTATCAGTTGGAATACATTCTGGTTGCCCACGGAGAAGATGAAGATACTTATATGGTAGGAAAGCTTGCTGCTTTCCAGATCCAGAGCCTGATCGTGGCATATAAAGAGCGTTTTGACAAGGACAGCTTTATCAAGAACCTGCTGCTTGACAATCTGCTTCTGGTAGATATTTATAATCGTGCGAAGAAGCTTCATATTGAGGCAGATGTGCGCCGCGTGGTTATGATCCTGGAGCTTGAGCAGGAGAGAGAGCACAGCTCTATGGAGAGCGTGAAGAGCCTGTTCGGAGGCAAGAGCAAGGACTTTATCACAGCAGTTGACGAGAAGAGCATTATTATTGTCAAGGAGCTTGAGGAGAATGAGGGCTATGAGGAGATGGACAAGCTGGCCCAGACCATTCTGGATACTCTTGGACTTGACAGGGAGAATGATACTCATATTGCATATGGAACCATTGTCAGTGAGCTGAAGGAGGTTTCCCGTTCCTATAAGGAAGCCAGAATGGCTCTTGATGTAGGCAAGATCTTCTCACCGGAGAAGGATGTGATCGCTTACAGTTCTCTTGGAATCGGCCG
>QWCE01003068.1_pt1 | contig 19197 bp, 17 predicted proteins | sample 1972531 | NCBI WGS metagenome assembly QWCE01 (sample SAMN09866716, study PRJNA288562) | Human gut metagenome isolate term4_stool, whole genome shotgun sequencing... | reverse complement strand
ACCAGCTTAATTTTGAGGAGATAAAATATTCGATAGAAAATAAGCTCAGGTATTATGATATGGGAGGCATCTTTGAAACTGATGGGACAGATGGTCTCTACAATTTTAAGAAAAAATTTACTGAGGATAACGTATTTGAAACAATTGGCGAGATTGATATAGTTATAGACCCCGAAGTTTATAATCTTTATATGAAAGATTTAAACCCACACTATAAGAGAGAAGAAAATGAGTCTAATAGAAGTTAGAGATTTAAAAAAATATTATAAGTTAGGCGGGACAGTAATTAAGGCCCTTGATGGGATAAATATTGATATCAATAAAGGCGAATTTATAGCCCTTCTTGGGACATCAGGGTCAGGTAAATCTACCCTATTAAATATGTTAGCAGGGCTAGAAAGACCAAGTAAGGGAACTATATCCTATGGGGATATTGATCTAACAAAGCTTAGCGAATCGCAAATTACTAAGTTTAGAAACCTAAATATAGGCTTTGTCTTCCAGTCTTATAACCTTCTTCCCTACCTATCTGCCTGGGAAAATGTAGCCTTGCCATTAACTTTTAAAGGCATAGAGGGAGGCGCGCGAAAAAAAGAAGCAGCAAAGATTCTTGATGCGGTAGGCCTTAGAGATAGGATGTATAATAAGCCGAATGAATTATCTGGTGGTCAGCAACAGAGAGTCTCAATCGCCAGAGCCTTTGTCGGAAAACCATCGATAATTTTTGCAGATGAACCTACGGGAAATCTCGATACCAAGACAAGTTTTGAGATTATGAAATTAATAAAAGATATCGTTACAGAAAATAATCAGACTTTTATAATGGTTACCCACGACGAAGAAATGACAGAATTTGCAGATAGGACCCTCTTCATGAGAGATGGCAAACTTGATAAGGTCCACGAAAAACTAACTATAGATGAGGTATTATAGATGAACGAAAATGAAAATAACCAAATGGAAATGTCAACCAATGTTAAAAACCAACCAAAGATAATGATCTCTTATTATCAGCTAAGTCCAAAAATTGCTGAAGCTGGCAAAAGTTTTGACCTATCCTTTGGTCTTTATAACACAAATTCGAAAAACACAATTTATAACCTCAAGGCAACTATAGAGCAAAATCTTGGAGCGCAACCACAAAATTCTGGGGAGAATAATTCTATGGTTTCTGATGGATCTGTATTTTCGCCAGTTAACCAATCAAATTCATTTTATGTAGCAGCTTTATATCCTTGGAATACAGCAAACAAACACATAACAATGAATGTTTTGCCAAATGCAGTTGCAGGGAATTACGTAATAAATCTCTCAATCGAGTACGAAGACGCAGATGGTAACCAATATAAAACTACAGAAGCGATAGGAATACCTGTTGTCCAAAGAGCTGGAGTAACTATGAGTGAGTTAAAATCTGACGAACTTATGGTAGGAAATCCGACTGAAATGTCAGTAAATATCTACAACACCGGCAAGGATAACTTAAATACCTTTATGTGCGATGTAATCGGCAAGGGAATAAAAATTGAAAACGACAGGAAATTCATAGGAAATTTCAACACCGGAACCCAAGAGACCTTCTCATTTACAGCAACTCCTACTAGACCTGGAGAAATCGAAGGACAAATCATGCTATCCTACGAAGATTCAACTGGCAAGGTCCACACCCAGTTTAAGGATTTTAGCAAGGAAGTTATGGAAGGCATGCCAGAAGATATGGGAGTTGATATGAACGGAGAAATGACAGGTGAAATGGGAATGGAAGATCCTTCTATGAACCAAGGCTCAGTTTTAACATCACCTTTCCTTTGGGTAGGATTAATTGTAATAATCATCCTAGCAGCTATCCTTTATAGGAAGAAAAAACATAAAAAAGAAAATGAGGAGTTATTGATAGACGATGAAGATTAGTGACAGGATATTGATGGCGCTAAGAAACCTCTCTCGTAGGAAATCAAGAACCATCCTTACAGTCCTATCAGTAGTTATCGGCGCCACATCAATTATACTTATGCTGGCCTTTGCATCTGGAATTTCTAATTCTCAAAAGGAGATGATAGAGTCTTTCGGTGGCCTTACTTCTATTAATATTGTAAATAATAGCGAAAAAGAAGGTATGGAAATCAAGGATACCGATATAAATAAGCTCAAAAAGGTCAAGGGAGTGAGGGCGGTTGTTCCTTCCAAGGAGTTTTGGGGAGAGGTAAGAGTTGATAATGGCGATGACTACATCCTAAACACTTCCTTTGAGGTCATTCCAGATGATGTTTTTAGCATTTTAACAAGCGATATGTTTGAATGGGGCAAAAACCTTTCCCCATCTGATAAAGAAGCTGTAGTATTAGGACAAAATGCAGATGTACAAAAAATCGAAAGGATGCCTGATGGCGGCTGGTCCTCCATGCCAATGGAGGGAGATTTTGACTACTCTTCCCACGAATATTTTCTAAGGCTAGGTTATAAAGATGAATCTGACGACGGAGTTCATTTTGGAAATCAAGATAACAACCAAGAAGCAAATGATAAGCCTACCTTTGTAGATGTAAAGGTCAAACCTGTTGGTAAACTCAATTCCAAGGCTATCCTAAAAGGCTGGTCATCCTACGTAAATGAAAGTTTTTATAAAAATTTGAAAAAAGAAGATAACAAGCTCCAAAGTCCACAGTTAGATATGAACTATGACGAAAATGGTCAAGCTATAGTAGAGAAATCAGACAAAATCAAGTACACCAATCTTAGAGTCATAGTAGATGACGTAGATAACTTGGAAAAAATCGAAAAAGATATCAGAAAGCTTGGTTATAACACACAATCAGAAGCAGGATCTGCCGATGAAATCAAAAAACAAACCATGCAAGTAACCCTAATCTTAGGTGGAATCGGATCTGTCGCTTTTATTGTATCGGCAATTGGTATTATAAACACCATGCTCATGTCAATTTACGAAAGGCAGAAAGAAATCGGTGTAATGAAGGTAATAGGAGCCTCTATAAATGATATCAGAGGAATGTTCTTAATTGAATCCGGCTTTATTGGATTTTTTGGTGGCATAATTGGATTATTAATTTCTCTTGGAGTGGGTAAAATAATTAATAAGCTTCTCGCAGGAGGAGGTATGTTTGGGGGAAGTGGTGATGTAATAGCCATAAGTTTTGGACTTGCCATTGTTGGGGTAGGATTTTCTTCTCTAGTAGGAGTTCTCGCAGGCTATATTCCAGCCAGACGAGCAACCAAACTATCGGCTATAGAAGCTTTAAGGAGTAACTAAATGAAAAAAACTTTATTGGTAACTATACTTGCATTAACTCTTGTAGGATGTAAGCAAAAAGAAACTATCAATCAAAAAGTTACAGAAAATGTAGACCAAGAAGAAACATCAGAAAATAGTCAAATCAATGAAGAAATAAATGAAAATGATAAAGACGAAAAAAGCGAAGAAGATCAAGAAATAAAAAGAACTTATCCAAAAGAAGAAACAGAAAAAGATGTAATTTCTGTAGAAAAATCAACAGAAAAAGTTAAAGAAGAGAACGAAAAAGAAACTCACGATAAAAAAGATAAAAAGGATGAAAAATCCAAGAAAAAAGAAGAGAAAAACCCAGACAAAGATTTCAAAAAAAATGGAGAAAAGTCTAATAAATCTGATAAAAAATCCGAAAAAGGACTTAACGAAGACGACCTCTTCTTTTCATATTATTATTTAGTCACAATAAGAGGTGGAGAAGTTATAAACCCTATAACAGACCTAGACGGCTATGACGATAATTACTATGCAGATTATGTCCCATTTTCTAACAATATTTTCGTCCTTGGTTCAAGTAGTGACAATAACAAAAGTGACTTTTCTATAAGGAAAATAAATGGGGAAGATTTGACCCTACTTTATGATTTTAAAGACAATGAAGACTTTAGACCAAAAGGTATGATTGGTGATAAAATCTATGGTATATACCATGATAATAGTGAAGACACTGATGGAACTGAGAAAAATGAGTCGGGCCTTGCCTATGTTGACCTAGCTACTGGTAAGATAAATATTTTTGAAGATACAAAATATAAGAACGAAATTGTCGATCAAGTGGCTGTTACAGAAAAAGAAGTTTTTTTCACAAAGTTTAATAGGGACCAAAGCACAGATTTATATAGGCTTGACCTAGAAAAAGGCCTTGATCAAAAGGCAGAACTAGTGGAAAAAGATACAGATTTAAACTTTTTATTCTCTGCTAAACATTTTGAAAATGGTAAGGCAAAATATGAGATTTTCAAATCTAGTGATGGGAAAATAAAGATAAATGATGTAGAATATAATATCAACGACGGAACTAGATTTATTGGTGAAAATATAATCACTTCTTCACCTATAAAATTTGACGACGTCAATTACCTATTTAAGATTGATGTTATGAACTACATTACAGGAGAGGTCGTAGAAAAAGACTTAGAAACCTACGGCTATAGAGTAGCAAACGGAAAATTTTATTATATAGACTACGACAAAAAAATAAAGACTCTAGATATAGGATTATAAAATGGGTCCCCTAAATTTTTATAGATTTAGGGGATTTTTTAGTTGATTTTGCCTAAAATGGTTAAAAGTATTTTTAGAAAATATAAAATAATTGAAAATGTTTTCAACTAAAAAATTAAGACATGAGGAAAAATTATTACATAAAAATAAAAAATAGAAAATTCAGGAAAATCCAAATTGACATCAATAAAAATCTTAACTGTATTAAAGATATTAGATATTTACTCTTTCTTAGCTAAAAAATAATTATTTTATAGGAATTTAAACCGCATTTTATGACATAAAAGCAAAGTGAATATTTAACATATTTTGCAAAAATCAACGTTTATAGCTTTATAAAAGTACTTTCAAAAATTAAAAATAATTTGAAAATATTTTTAACAAGGTTTATAATATGACTATAAGGAAAATGTTTTTTTAGATTTGTCGATAATATGATAAATTTTTCAAGGTACATATTTGGATAAAAAAACATTCAGAAAAGATTTTTCAAAATAGGAGGAAAAATGAAAAAGAATTATGTATTGGGTTTAGCTTTATCAGCTATCATGCTTCTAACAGCTTGCGGTGGCGGAGCAAAATCACCTGATAAAAATAACGGGGCAGAAACAAAGGAAGAGACAAAAGTAGAAGAAACTGCTCAAACTGACAATGGAGAAAATGAAGAGTCTGCTATTACCAATAGCAATCCATTATCTGATAAGAGGGTAAGGCAAGCGTTATGGTACGCTATAGACATGGACTCTATAGCAAATGATATTTGGAGCGGTCAAGTAACTGCGGCTAATAAGAGTTTGGTTCCTGAAGGTGATAGACAAGCTGATGACCTAATAGAATATAAATATGATCCAGAAAAAGCAAAAGAATTATTAAAAGAAGCAAATTGGGATCCTAATTATAAGTTAAAAGCTGTTTATTACACTGAAAACCTTTTAGATACTATTACTGCAATTCAAGCTTACTGGCAAGCAGTTGGTGTGAATATGGAATTTCAATTGTTAAAAGATAACCTAACAGCACAACTATGGACACCACCAGCTGATAAAGAAAATGGCCCATCTGAAGTTGATTGGGATATTTGTTTTGCAGGTACTAATGCACTTACTTTAAGTGAGTTCTATACAAGATACTCTAAAGATGCAGCAAATAACTCTACAGTTCCATACAATGAAGAAAATGAGAACTTAATAATGAATATAAAGACTGCAGTAACACCTGAAGAACAAAAAAAGGCATATGATGATATGCAAAAATTCCAAAATGAAGAAGTGTACACAATGCCAATGTTCTATATTCCAAGCTGGATTATTACTAGTGACAAGCTAGATATGGCTGGAGACCCTGTTGGTAATGATCAATTTAATTATGAAAAAAATATTGTTGATTGGAAGATTGATAGGGATGATAACACAATGTATACAAACTCTGGTGCTATTAACTCATTAGAGAACCCTGCAACTAATCCAGGTTTATATTGGCATCAAGAGCTCGTATTTGATAGATTGATTCAGGCCAATCCTGATCTAACACCATCTGAAGAAGGTCAGCTAGCAGAAGGCTACGAAGTACAAGATGACGGAAAAACATATGTTTTTAATTTACATGAAGGTGTGAAGTGGCACGATGGAGAACCATTCACAGGCGAAGATGTTAAATGGACATTAGAATATTTACCTACAGTTACAGGCGCAAATGCAATCATGCAAGAGGTATATGCTGATATTAACGAAATTAATGTAGATGGAAGTACTGTCACTGTTAAGTTTAACAATGTTCAACCAAATGCTCTTACAGTATTTTCACAATGGCCAATTTTGCCAAAACATTTACTTGAAAAAGTAGATCCAAATCTATTTGCAGCTGACAAATTCTGGCAAAAACCAATAGGCACAGGTCCATTTAAAGTTGCAGAAGTAGAATTAGGTGATCATACAACTCTAGAAAGAAATAATGATTATTTTGTAAAAAGTGAAGGAAATATTGAAAAAATCTACCTATATCCTAGTGATGATAGTGGAGATTCCAACTTAGTTACAAATGTGAATGCAGGTAAAATTGATTATGCTTTCTGTAAAGATGCTACACAAATTGAGCAATTAGAGGGAGTAGATGGATACAATGTTGAAAGAATAGAAGTTACCTTCCCAAGATATGCATTCTTCAATATGTTTCCAAGAAAAGACAAATAATTATAATACAGATTGGATATAGGCTTTCTATATCCAATCTTATTAGAAAGGATATTTATGTTTAATTATACAATAAGAAAGCTTTTAGGAATAATACCGACATTGCTTATCGTTACATTTATTATTTATGTAGGCGTTGAACTAATGCCTGGTGATGTTTTGGATTTCATGATTCCTATGGATCAGCTATCTGAAATGACAGAAGCAGAGAAGATGGCAGTAAGAGAATCCTTAGGGTTAAATGCACCATTAATTATTAGATATTTCCATTGGATAGCAAATGCATTTCAAGGAAATTTAGGTTATAGTTTACAAAATAGTGTTCCAGTTTCAGAATTATTATTATCTAGATTACCAGCAACGCTTGAATTAACATTTGCAGCTCTTATTATTTCTACTTTTTTAGGAACTATACTAGGTGTGTTATCAGTGCTTAGAAAAGGAAAATTAGCAGATAATGTTTTGACTTTTTTAGGTATGATGGGTGTTGCTACACCACAATTTCTAGTCGGTACTATCTTTATTATTATTTTTGGATTACAACTATCAATTTTCCCAGTTGGAGGTAGAGCTCCATCGACAGCAGGAATTATGGAAAAGTTATCTCATTTATTAATGCCAGCTTTAGTTATGGGGGTATCAATGACTGCAGGGGTTATGAGATATACAAGGTCTAGTATGCTTGAGGCTATGGATAAAGACTACGTTACAACAGCAAGGTCTAAAGGATTATCAGAATTCAGAATTAATATTTTGCATGGTTTTAGAACAGCAGCAATACCTGTAGTAATATTAATTGGATTTAGACTTCCTATGTTAGTTAGTGGATCTGTTGTAATTGAAGAAGTATTTCAGTGGCCAGGAATTGGCTTGTTGTTTACAAATGCTATAAGAAGTCAAAACACTCCAGTAATTATGGGAGTTGCTCTACTAATTATATTAGTTGTTTTGTTTTCTAGTTTAATAATGGATTTAATAACTGCTGCTTTAGATCCGAGGGTTAAGTTATCATGAAAAGAGTTAGAAGCGCTTCATTAGATAGAAAAATGGATAGAATGCTTAAACTTGAAAATGAGGGAAAGTTAAAAACAGAAATAGGTAATAGAGGATTAAGGAAATTTAAATCCAATAAACTAGCATTATTTGGATTGATTACATTTGCTATTATTTGTATTTTATGCTATTTAGCTCCTGTTTTTACAAGTTATAAAGCAACAGACATAGACCTTAAACAAATATTAATAGCTCCTAATTCAGAGCATATAGTTGGAACTGATCAGCTAGGTAGAGATTTGTGGGCTAGAATTTTATATGGAGGCAGAATTTCTATTGCAATAGGATTAGGTTCAGCTGTAGGGTCTGCTATTATTGGGGTATCTTTAGGACTTATCGCTGGATTTAATGGTGGATTTTTCGATAAATTTGTTTTGAAAATTTCTGAGATATTTTCATCTGTACCTCAATTAATGTTAGTTTTGATAATGGTAGCAATAACTTCTCCAAGTTTGCTAAATATACTTTTTATATTTGTTTTAACAGGTTGGACAGGAATGTATAGAATGGCAAGGGCAAGAGTACTATCAATAAAAGAAGAAGAATACATACAATCTCTGAAGGCCTTTGGTATTAAGAAATCAATCATTGAGTTTAAACATATATTGCCTAATATTGTTGGTCCAATATTTGTAAATATAACTCTATCAACATCAACATTTATATTAGAAGAAGCTTCATTGAGCTTTTTGGGCTTGGGTGTACCTCAAGAAATAGCTACATGGGGAAATGTACTGAATGTAGTTAATGGAAGGTTAGATTATATTGTTAATAATTGGTGGCTATGGTTGCCATGCGGTATATTCTTGACTTTGTTTGTACTGAGTATAAACTTCATTGGTGATGGTTTGAGAGATGCAACAGATCCAAATGAAGAGGGGTAGATAGTGATGACAGACAAAAATAAGGTTTTAAGTGTAAAAGATTTAAATGTTAATTTTTATACTAATAAAAGAGTTAATAAAGTTCTAAGAGGAGTCTCATTTGATGTAAAGAAAGGAACGACTCTTGGAATTGTAGGTGAAAGTGGCTCAGGTAAATCAGTAACGGCAAAATCAATAATGGGTTTACTGCCAGAATTATCAAGGATAGAAAGTGGTTCAATAAGTTACTATAAAGGCGATAAAGAAGTCAAAATAGAAAATTTAAATAGAAAAAGTAAAGAGATGAGATCTTTAAGAGGCAAGGAAATTGCAATGATTTTTCAAGATCCAATGACTGCTCTTAATCCAGTTTATACCATTGGTTATCAAATTAGAGAAATGATAAATGAACATCTAAATTTGACCAAAGATGAAGTTGAGAAACTAACAATCAAATCTCTTAAAAATGTAGGGATTTCTGATGTTGAAAGAAGATTAAAAGAATATCCTCATCAATTTTCAGGTGGTATGCGTCAAAGAGCTATGATTGCAATGGCAATGAGTTGTAGTCCTAGATTGCTTATTGCTGATGAGCCTACAACTGCTCTTGACGTTACAATTTCAGCACAAATATTTGAACTAATGAATGAACTAAAAGAAAACACAGATACGGCAATAATTTTGATTACCCATGATATGGGAGTAATTGCTGAAATTGCAGATGAAGTTGCTGTAATGTATGTGGGTAATATTGTCGAAAAAGGCGATGTAAAAGATTTGTTTAAAAATCCTGCACATCCTTATACAAAAGCATTATTAAAGTCTATTCCTGTTTTAGGCAAAGGAAAAGATCAAAACCTACAACCCATAAAAGGTAGCACACCAAATCCATACAACAGACCAAAAGGATGCCAATTCGCACCTAGATGTGATTTTGCAACAGCTAAATGTCATGAAGAAATGCCAGAAGAATATTTTATTGATGAGAATCACATGACCAGATGTTTTAATTACAAGGAGGTATTAGATAGTGGAATATAATAAATTAATAAAGGTAAGAAATCTAAAAACCTACTTTCCAATTAAAGCAGGGGTTATTAAAAAAACTGTCGGCCATGTTAAGGCAGTAAATGGCGTTGATTTAGACGTATATAAAGGCGAAACAATTGGACTTGTTGGGGAGTCGGGATGTGGAAAAACAACTTTAGGAAAATCTATTATTCAATTATTAAAACCTACTAGTGGTAGTGTTGAATATTATGATGATGGAAAATATGTTGATTTAACCAAATTAAATAATAATGAAATGGATAGATTTAGGAAAAAAATCCAAATAGTTTTCCAAGATCCATATTCTTCACTTAATCCATCATTTACAATATTTAGCTCACTATCAGAACCTTTGAAAAAATTTGGTATTAAAAATAAAGAAGAAAGAATTAAGATAATTTCAAAATTGCTTCAGGAGGTTAATCTACCTGCTGAATATATGAGTAGATACCCAAATGAATTTTCAGGAGGTCAGCTTCAGAGAATAGGCATAGCTAGGGCATTATCAGTCGAACCAGAGTGCATAGTGTTAGACGAAGCTGTAAGTGCATTGGATGTTTCAATCCAAGCACAAGTTCTTAGGCTTTTAATTGATTTAAAGAAAAAGAATAACTTGAGCTATATTTTTATATCACATGATTTATCGGTTGTTGAGTATATTGCAGATAGGGTTGTTGTTATGTACTTGGGAAATATTGTTGAAGTGGCATCGACAGATGAACTATATGATGACCCACTTCACCCATACACAACAGCACTATTATCTGCAATTCCAGTTGCAGATATAGTTGAGAGACATAAAAGAAAACCTCTTCAAGGAGATGTACCTTCTCCATCAAACCCACCAAGCGGATGTCATTTCCATCCTAGATGCCCACTTGTTAAAGAAATATGCAAAGAAATAGATCCAGAATTAATTGAATATAACATTAATGGTAATAGTCATTTATGTAAATGTCATTATGTTTACGAGAAATATCATGATTTGAAGGTTAACAATGAAAAAACACTTCAATAGTGTAGATGAGATGACCTACACAAAACTCGATAGCAATAAACCAAGTGATTTTGATGAGTTTTGGGAAAAGCAAATAGAAGAAATAAAAAATTTAAATCCTAAAGTAACTATTGAAAAAACCTTTAACACAGAATTTGCAAGGGCAGAATATTACGATTTATACTTTGAAAGTTTTGATAAAAGTAAGATTCATTGCAAATACTTAAAACCAAAAGTAGACGGCGATACTCCGATAGTGGTAATCTTCCATGGTTATCCTGGAGCCACTCGTTCGTATTTTGAATATTCTGCTTTTCTTGATAAAGGCATAGCAGTTTTAGCTATGGACTGTAGGGGGCAAGGCGGACGTAGCTATGAAATGGAACAACCTAGACTAAATATGGGACCAACAGTGTCAGGTCATATTGTCGATGGTCTACATGGCAAAAAAGAAGATTTATTTTATATAAATATCTACAAAGATGCCTATCTTGCTGTAAATGTTGCAAAGAATCTAGCTGATATTGACAAAGATAACATTTTTATAGCTGGTTCTTCCCAAGGAGGAGGAATCTCTATTGTCACAGCTGCCCTACAAAAGAATATCAAAAAAATGTATCTTCTATACCCATTTTTAACTGATTATAGGAAAGTTTTTGAACTTGACTATGATGAGATTGCCTATGAAGGTTTGAGATATTATTCCAGATGGTATGATCCTCAAGGCAAAAGAATGGAGGAGACATTTAGAAAATTAGATTACATTGATGCAGCGAACTTTGCTTCGAAAATTGATGCTGAAATTATTTATGGAATAAGCCTAGCAGATGAAGTTATCCCTCCTGAAGTACAGTTTGCTGTATACAATGAAATTAAATCGCAGAAAAAATTATACCAATTTAAAGGTTTTGGCCACGAGAGAATTTGTCCGATGGAAGATAAAGCGGTTGGATTTTTTATAGGTGACGAAAGCATAGATTACAATATAGAAAAGAATATAAAGACAGACGATTTTGATTTTTCATATAAATATATAGACAATGGCAACAAAGACTTAATGGTATATTTAAACCAAACTATGACTGTAGGAAGCCATTATCTAAGAAGATTTTCAGTTTTAAATCTTGATTCATTATCATATGATTTTAACCATGATGAATCTGATTTATCAAATATAGATTATTTGCTAGGACAGTACAAGGATAAATATGATAGGATTTTCCTCCTTGCCCAAAGGGAAAATTGTGTATTTGCAATCGATCTTGCAAAAAAAATTAATTGCAAAGCCTTGATCTTACAGGGGATGCTCTTTGATGATAGAACAATAGAAAAGGCAAAAGATTTAAAAGCTAATGTACTTATGGCTTCCTGCGGGCTTGATTATGAAGAAGATAAGGAATTGACAAAAAAAGTTGCAGATAATATCGAGTCTTGCAAGGTCATATATTATCCAAAATTTGAATATGAAAGAATAAACGACTTCGAAGATGAAAAAATGGTGTTTTTAAACAAAGTTATAAAAGGGGAAGAAAATGAATAAATTTAGCGTGAAAGATTTTAATGGAGTAATACCTGCGGCTCTTTCAATATTTGACAAAAATGAAGAACTAGACGAAAAAGCTACAAAAGAATTCATAGAATTTTTATTAGGATTTGATATTAACGGACTTTACCTAGCTGGTTCTACTGGTGAAGGATTTTTGATGACAGATGAAGAAAGAAAAAAATCCGTAGAAGCAGTTATGGAAGTTGCGAAGGATAAGGTGCCTGTAGTTGTCCATGTAGGAAATATTGGTACAAAAAAGACCATAGAACTTGCCAAACACGCAAAAGAATGTGGTGCAACAGCAATTTCTTCTGTTCCACCATTTTATTGGAAGTTTAACAGCGAACAAATCGCGGGCTACTACAAAGATATAGCTGATGCAGTTGATATGCCAATGATTATCTACAATGTTCCTCTTGCTGGAGCTATGTCAAAAGATTTGATTGTAGAACTATCAAAAATTGATAACATAAAAGGCGTTAAATACACCAACACAGATATTTACCAAATCCCACTAATTAGAGAAGAGGTTGGCAAAGATTTCATGATCTATGGTGGTGCTGATGAACTTGCAAGTTCTAATATGCTTATAGGTGTAGATGGAATAGTTGGGTCATTTTACAATATATTCCCTGATTTATTTATAGATATCTATACCAGTATCAAAAACGGCGAAATAACTAAAGCTTATGAGCTCCAACAAGACGCAGTAAGATTAATTACTCCTGTAGTTGGCACAGGCAACATGGTTGCAGGTATCAAAGCTTTACTTAGAGAAGCAGGTGTAAGTGCAGGCTACGCTAGAAAACCATTCATAAACTTCTACGACGAAGACCAAAAGAAGCTTGCTAAAGAAATCGTAGCTCTTGCCAACAAACATGAAATGAAAAATATCAAAATAATTGACTTACTAAGAGAGAAATACTAATGGCAGTACTTTGTTTAGACATAGGCGGCACAGAAGTTAAGGCAATGCTTAAAGGCGAAGATTTTGAAAAAGATCTTCCTAATTTCCCATCAAAGGCAGGGACAAATGCCCCTTCTATAAAAGATGACGTATTCGAATTAGTAGAAAATCTAAAAGACCAATACGCCATAGAAGGCATTGCCATTTCAACAGCCGGCATGGTAGATTATAAAACAGGAATAATAGCAGGACATGGGCCAACATTTAAAAACTATAAGGGTTTTGATTGGAAAAAGGAAATAAGAGAAGAGTTAAATATCCCTGCTGTAGTAGAAAATGACGTTAAGTCAGCAGCTATGGGAGAATTAACTTTTGGTGCGGGAAAAGGTGCAAGTTCAGCCTTTGTATTAACTGTTGGTACAGGCATTGGCGGAGCTTTGATTCTTGATGGCAAGCTTTATAGGGGTGCAAGTGGACACGCTGGCGAGATAGGTTATATGCCTTTTGAAACAGATAAGTTTGAAGCCTTAGGCTCTACTAGTGCCCTATCACAAAAATCGTTAAGACTTTTTCCAGAGAAAAATCTAAAAAATGGCAAAGAGATTTTTAAGGCAATAGATAGAGGAGATAAGGACGCTATCAAATTAGTTGATGATATGACAAATATCCTTGCTCGTGGTATAGCAAACATTATGTTGATTGTAAATCCTGAAATGATTCTTATAGGCGGCGGCATAAGCGAGCAAAAAGAAAAATTCCTAGATCCAATTATAGAAAAGATAAAAGGCTATGTGCCAGAAAATATTTTTAGCTCTACCGAGATAAAAGCGACTGAGCTTGGAAATAAATCTGGACTATATGGAGCCTACGCTATCTACAAACAAAGTAATAATGAATGATAATTATGAATCAATACTGCCGCTAATTGAATCAAAATATGAAGAATTAACTGATGTAGAAAAAGTAATCGCAGATTATTTCCTGGATACAGAAGATACCGAATTAACATCAAAAGATGTTTCACAAAAATTATATACATCTGAAGCAGCCCTAACTCGTTTCGCAAAGAAATTAGGTCTTTCAGGTTATAGAGAGTTTGTTTATAGGTTTAAAATCTCAAGGAAGATGAGTTTTAACAAAAAAGAAGAAATAGGAAGTCCTATTTTTGACACTTATAGGGAGATTCTCTTAAAAAGCTATAATCTCTATTCGCACGAGGATTACGAAAGATTGGTCGAAGAAATACTAAAATCACAGAGGATTTATGTATATGGAGTAGGTTCATCGGGAAATCTAGCAGCTGAGTTTGCAACTAGGCTTATAAGGCTTGGTTTTGATGCAGAATCTGTCACAGATACCCATATGCTACTATTAAATTCTGTAAGACTTAAAAAAGGTGAGATGGTTATAGGGATATCCTATTCTGGAAAGTCAATAGAAGTTATAGACGGACTCAGAAAAGCAGCCAAGCTTGGACTTAAGACAGTGCTTTTTGTATCAAACAATAAAAGCAAGTGGGTAGAGGATTTTGATTTTGTAATGCTTCTTGCCCATAAGCAAAATCTAGAGTATGCAAATATCATCTCGCCACAGTTTCCAGCTATGGTCATGCTTGATATTCTCTTTAAAAAACTATACGATAAGAGACTTACCTCGGGCGATGTATATATGGAATCAGTTAACGAAATGCTTCAACTAATAAAGGAGAAAGACGATGGACATTAATGAGAAGCTAAAAAAAGGACTGATAGTTTCTTGCCAAGCCTTAGACAACGAACCTCTCCACTCATCATTTATTATGGGTAGGATGGCTCTTGCGGCTAAGATGGCGGGTGCTGTTGGTATCAGGGCTAATACTGTTAGCGATATACAAGAAATTAAGAAAAATGTAGACCTTCCAATTATAGGAATTATTAAAAAAGACTACGATAATAGCGAAGTTTATATAACTCCAACAATGGAAGAGGTAGATTGTCTAGTAGCTGAGGGAGTCGATATAATAGCAACTGATGGAACAAATAGTAAAAGACCAAAAAACGAAGGACTTAAAGATTTTTATGAGGAAATAAGGGCGAAATATCCTGATATTAAGCTGATGGCTGACTGTTCTACAGTTGATGAAGCGATCATGGCCGATAAACTTGGTTTTGACTATATTGGGACAACTTTGATTGGCTACACTCCACAATCTAAAGGAGACAAAATAGACGCTGATGATTTTAAGATTCTTAGAGAAATTATTGAGAAAGTAAATCATCCAGTAATCGCAGAAGGAAATGTAGATAAGCCAGAAAAGGCAAAAAGAGTCCTAGAACTAGGCGCTTTTACAGTAGTTGTAGGTGGAGCTATCACAAGACCACAAAATATCGCAAAGAAATTTGTAGATTGTATAGAAACATTATAATAATTTGAGGGGCTGTTGCAGAATGAATAAATCGTCCCAATATCATCATAGGGTGTCAATAAGCCGACGGGCTTTTTTCTCGTGAAGTTTCACCTCCTTGAGCTGGCGGGGTGAAAGTGGCCCGCCGGCCGAAAGAGGCAAACTTTGAGAGAGAACCCTATGATGATGGGACGATAATTATTCACAATTTGCAACAGCCCCTTTTTTGAAAAAAATTTAGCAAGTTTTTTAAAATTTGATATAATATTAAAGTAGACTATTTTAGTCGGATATTTTTATCAAGGAGGAAAAGATGAAAGCTTATAAAAAAATATTTTACGCTTTATCAATAAATGCTTTTTTGCTAGCAGGTCTTAGTGGCTGCGATAGTGAAAAAGAAGTTACCCAAATAGAAGAAAAGGCAATAAGTAAAGAAGAAAAGTCAGTAAGTAAAGAAGAGAAGACAAAAGAAGAAAGCAAAGAGCCTACTAGAAGAGAAAGTGAAGATAATATAGAAGATGGTGAAACCAGAACTATAACCGATCACGCTGGCAATGAAGTTACTTTGCCAAAGGAAATAAAAAGAGTCGTAATCGACCAAGTTCCTATCCTATCTACTTACATGGCCTACCACGGAGGAGAAGCTCCTTATATAGTTGGCTATGCAGGAAGCTTAAAACAAGTAGCGGAAAAAACCGTCCTAAAAGACATTGCCCCAGAGTTAATGGACGCAGAAGAAACTGTCCACGGCCAATCAGACCTAAATATAGAAGAGATTATCAAATTAAAACCAGATGTGATTTTTTATAATGCTACAAACAAAGACCGTTATGAAGCACTTTCAAAATCCGGTATCCCTTGTGTAGGTTTTGCCACAATCGGCACTCTTGGAAAGGCTGACCCAATAGAAAGATACGGCCAATGGCTTACACTTTTAGAAGATGTCTTTGATGAAAAAGGAAAAACAGCAGATTTCCAAAAATCAGGCGAAAAAATCGTAAAAGACGTCGAAGAAAGAATCGCAACAGTAGATCAAAAAGACAGACCAACTGGCATGATTTTATGGAAATACAATGATACAGTGCCAATAGTTGCAGGTAAGGGAACTTTTGGTGATTTTTGGCTAAAAAGAATTGGCGTTAAGAATGTATTTGAAGATGCCAAGGGCTATGCCCAGGTCAATGTAGAAGAGATTTACAAACAAAATCCAGAAATTTTATACTTAGATGGGCCAGGCCTATTAAATATGACTACAAGTGACGTTTTGGAAAACAAGGTCGAGGGCTTTGATTTTTCAAATATGGATGCAGTTAAGAACGAAAAAGTTTACAATTCAAAACTTGGTATGTGGAACTGGCTTACACCAAATCCAGACGGTCCACTTGTTTATGCTTGGCTTGCTAGCGTAACTTACCCAGAAGCCTTCGAAGATTACGACCTAAAAGGCGAAATCAAAGACTATTATAAGACTTGGTATAAGTATGATCTAACAGACGAAGAAATAGACGATATGTTTGATATATGATAAAAAACCTACTCATTAAAAAAAGAAAATTTAGACCGATAGGAATATTTATCCTGATATTACTGCCATTACTATCAAGCCTCTTTGCCCTTAGTATTGGCAGGTTTTCTATAAGTCCTAGAGAAATTCTAGGATTTTTCCTAGCATTAATAAAAAATAAATCCTACGATCCTATGCTAGAGTCAGTTATTATAAACATCAGGCTTCCTAGGATACTAACAGCTCTTGTTGTTGGGGCAGGTCTATCTGTGGCGGGACTTGCCTTTCAGTCGATATTTGCAAACCCCCTTGCGACACCTGACATTCTAGGGGTAGCCTCATCAGCAAGTCTAGGGGCAATTATCGGAATCCTTTTTTCATTGAGCGTTTTAGAAACTCAAATTCTTGCCATGGCAACTGGACTTTTGGGGGTGGTCCTCGTGATAAAAATCTCCCAAAAAGATGGACAAATGTCTACGATTATGCTTATCCTATCGGGGCTTGTAATATCATCTCTAGCAAATGCCTTCGGATCTCTATTAAAATACACAGCAGATCCCACAGATAAACTACCTGCCATTACCTATTGGCTAATGGGTTCTTTTTCGAGAAGCTCTTTTCAAAACCTGCTCCTTGCAGGACCTGTTCTTATTTTAGGAATTATTATAATTTGGACAAGAGGGTTTTCGTTGAATATCCTAAGCCTATCTAGCGATGAAGCGGAAAGTTTAGGTCTTGACGTCAAAAAAACTAGGCTTAGGGTAATTCTAGCATCAACAATGATTACAGCTTCTTCGATTTCCCTTTGTGGGCAAATTGGTTTTATAGGACTGATAATTCCCCATATGGCAAGGATGATAATTGGTGCAAATACCAGATATTTGATACCATTAAGTCTATCCTTGGGGGCAGGACTTATGGTCATAATCGAAGCCTTATCAAGGAGTCTTTCTGTCATAGAGCTTCCTATTTCAATAATTACAGCAATCATTGGAGCACCAATAATTATAAGGCTAATTAGGTTGACAGGAGGAGTATTTAGATGACTTTAGAAGTGATAAATGCGAAGTTTTATTACAAAAAAGATCAGATTTTATTTGACAAGCTCTCATTTAAATTAAATCCTGGAGAAATCCTAGCTGTCATGGGAGCAAATGGCGCAGGCAAAACTAGCCTAATTAGGTGCATTTGTGGTTTTGAGAAATTTATAGAAGGAAGCTGTAAAATTAATGATAAGGATATAGAAGAAACTCGCAAAAAAGACCTGTGGGATGAAATATCCTATATACCCCAAAAAAGAGAAGCGGCCTTTTCCTACACTGGCATAGATATGGTCGTCTTTGGGCTAGCAAATAAAATAGGACCATTTGGTAAACCAAGCGATGCTGATTATATCCTAGCAGAAAAAATCATGAGGGATTTGGGAATAACCCACCTAGAAAATAAACTTTGCTCAAAGATAAGTGGCGGAGAATATCAGATGCTAATAATAGCAAGGGCTCTTATAAAAAGTCCTCAAATCCTTATCCTAGATGAAGTGGAAAGTGGTCTAGATTTTAAAAACCAACTAAAGATAATAAATCTCCTAAAAGACCTGGCTAAAAAAAGAAAAATGACAATAATTTTTAATACTCATTACCCAAACTACGCCCTAAAAATAGCGGATAAAGTTTTGATTTTACAAAAAAATGACAAATATTTCTATGGATCAAAAGATATAATAAATGAAGAAAATATAAAAAAAGCCTTTGGAGTTGACGCTTTAATAAAAAATATAACTACAAATGGCAAAACAGAAAAAATCTTAATTCCCTATAAACTTGTAGAAAACTAGTATATAATATAGAAGCTAATCAAAATTAAAATTCATTATTAATAAACCTAGAGCTATATTTTTATCTTTCAGATAACCTAAAAGTCATATATTTGTGTCATTCTGACGAACGAAGTGAGGAAGAATCCCATAAATTTTGGATTAGTAAAATTATTATATATCCATAATTGAATTTGTATTCACTATGAGAGCTATCTTTTTAGCTCTTTTTTTCTGCAAAATTTTACAAATTATCAATACTTTTTAAAATTTATTTGCAATATTTAAAATATAGACAAATTTTCCCTATGTTTTCTATCAAAAATGTGATAGAATATAATTATAAGGAGAAGTATTTCCAAAA
>QWCE01003065.1_pt1 | contig 19218 bp, 18 predicted proteins | sample 1972531 | NCBI WGS metagenome assembly QWCE01 (sample SAMN09866716, study PRJNA288562) | Human gut metagenome isolate term4_stool, whole genome shotgun sequencing... | reverse complement strand
ACTACTACACCACTTTTACACCAAATTGCCGGTAAGTTGTGGAGAGTTGCGTAGGGTGACGTACGGGAGCAGGAAAAAGGAAACCGCATGGATAGGCTTGTAAAGGGAAATAAAGCCATTTGTGAGCCTTCCTTGACCTGTCCCCACGATGAAGCCGATTGAGCAGTGAATTCCTGTTCCTCTGAGATAACAAATGAGATAACAAAAAATGCCAGACATCGTCTGGCATTTTTTCTTTGCCCAATTTTCCAGGCACTGTTTGGAAAATCTTCTTTTATAAACAAAACGCCTCCGAGTGTGCATACGCTGCGCGCAGAGGCCCGGGGGAGATGTTGTTTCAATTATAACAAGAGCGCGTGACGCTGTCAATTCCTTGGAAAGGGCACTTTCTCCATCAGATCTTCCACATTACAGTTCAACGTCCTCGCAAGGCGGAGCAGTGTTTCCGCCTGTGCTTTGTTGATATCTTTCTGCCGCTGTTCGTACTGCTGGATGGTACGCACCGGCACATCGGTCTGTTCTGCCAGTTCCGATTGGCTCAAACCTGCCAAGGCACGCAGGGCTTTCAGATTTGTTTCCGGTTTTGCTGCGCGGTACAACTCGTTCATCTTGTCCGCAAACTGCTTCACATCCATCTCATGGTAGGGAGTATACAGCAGCCGCACCTTCGTGATCGGCACTGCCTGCTCGATCTCCGCAAAGCGCAGACCGGTCAGCCACTGGTAATAGGCAAGGGCCCAGCCTGTCCAGTATTCCGGGCTGCGGTCGTAGGCATACGAGGGCTGCTGCATGGGCACGGCTTCGCCCGCCTGCTCCAGCACAGCGCGGGCAAACTCCACACCGGACATACCCACCAACACCGAACAGTCTCCCTGCTCGAACCGGGCAGATAACTCACTGGTCAGAAACCACTGCCACGCGGTTTCCAGCGGGTGATGCAGATCGTTGACGAGGTAATCCAGCATCCGGGCAAGGTTTTTCTGCGCGGCGGCAAGGTAGCTTTTATCGTAAGCGTGGATCATCGGGCTTCATCTCCTCATCAAGAATCGTGGTGATATAAAGGTCTCCCCTCTGGCGGCGGTTGCGCTCCACGTCAAAATACTGGCGGCGGGCTGTCTGGTCACGGAAGGCCTTTTTCTTATACCATTCTTTTGAATCTGCGGTCTCATAGCCGAGAAATTCCAGACGTTCAAAAGCTGCTCTGCTTTTCAATACGAACTGTTGCCCCAGCTTGCCCAAGCGCATGGCATTGCATAACTGACGGTAAGAGATCGCACCGTTGATAAAATCGGATGCAAAGGAAAAATAGCTGTCATCTGCCCGATAGCCAATGATGATGTCGGCAGACTTATAGTCGAGGTGAAAGTTTTTCAGAAGGTATTCTTTGGCTTCTGCGGCCAAAGGGGCGGAAGCATCGAATTCGCGGTTCTCCAACAGGATGGTCAGCCAGTGTAGCATCGTATAGCCGGGAGCATTCAAGTCCAGAATGGTCAGGCCATCGCATTCAATCTTGTACTGGTTGGCATAACCGTTGTGGTCGATGCCAACACCCCACTCTTTGGCCATGTTAGGGTTTTCGGTGCAGTAAAAGCCAACACCATAGTCATTGTACGTTTTTCCATAGCCGAACTTTGGCTTTGAAAGAATATGATCCGAACCGTGGTAGATTATTTTTTCCATAGAATCACCTCTTTGCTTTGATTATACTCCCATGGGAGTAGTTGTGCAAGAGCTTTCTATGATAATTCCATTTTTCTGTCTTCTGCGTTTTTTCCGTTCTGCCCGATCAAAAGCCCTTGGTCTGCCTGCCTTTCCCTTAAATCATGGCATATTTTAAGGGAAACGGTACATCGGTAAGGGCATTGCGGGGCATGCCGCTTCCTCCGCAAACGAAAACCGGCCCTTCACCACTGTGAAGGGCCGGTTTATTGAATGGGGGAAGATAGCAGTTCAAATCGTTCAGGCCGTTCAGGAGATCGTCAGCGAGGAGATCGCGATCTCCACCGTGCCTTCCACCGAGACCTTGCCGGTGCCGAAGGGAAGGATCAGGCTCTCGCCCTGCCGGATGGGCTCGCCGTTGATGGTGCCGCTGCCGGACAGGACGTTCACGATGGCAAAAGGCTCATCCATCCAGAACTCGTAGTGGTCATACACCCGGACGTGGGAGAGGGTGAAGTAGGGGCTGCGGACCAGTTCTTCCCAGTCGTAGTCTGGTGTGCAGCGGGACTTCTGGGTCAGGGTCGGGGCCTCGTAGGGGCTCTGGATCACATCCTTGCTCTGCTGGATGTGCAAAGCGCGGGGCTTGCCGTTCTGCAGGCGGTCGTAGTCGTACAGGCGGTAGGTGATATCGCTGCCCTGCTGGACCTCCAGCAGGACGGTGCCTGCGCGGATGGCGTGCACCGTGCCCGGGGCGATGTAGAAGAAATCGCCGGGGTGGATGGGGCGCGGGTGCAACAGCTTGTTCCACTCGCCGTGGTCGATCTCCTCGCACAGGGCCTCGTCACTGCTGGCCGAGTGGCCCACGATGATGTCGGCCCCCGGCTCGCAGTCCAGAATGTACCAGCACTCGGCCTTGCCCAGGCTGCCGTTTTCGTGGCGGCGGGCATAGCGGTTATCCGGGTGCACCTGAATGCTCAGGTCCTGCTTTGCGTGGATCACCTTGACCAGCAGCGGGAAACGGTCGCCGCCGATATTTCCGAACAGTTCCTGATGTTCGTTCCACAGCCAGCTCAGGGTCTTTCCCTGATATTCCCCTGCGGCGATCTCGCAGTCGCCGTTGGGGTGGGCGCTGGTGACCCAGGCTTCGCCCGTGTGGTCGCCGGGGATGTCAAACCCCCGCTGCGCAAGAGCGGAACCGCCCCAGATCGTCTCTTTGAAAACCGGTTTCAGCCGAATGAACTGTGCCATGGTAAGGGAGCCTCCTTAGTGAACTTTGTGGGTCTTCTTGCGGAAGAACAGGATCAGGGCTGCGGCCACCGCAGTGCCGACGGCAATGCAGAGCAGGAACAGCAGCATCAGCGCATTCACATCCTGCCGGAGGGTCTGCGGGGCAAGGTCCATTTCCTGACTGAGTGCAGAAAGGGCGGTGTCCGGCATTCTGCTCAGCCGCTGCAGCAGCGCGTACTGTCGGTCGGTCAGCGTCATCGCGCCTGTCCCCTTTCTTTGTCCAAGAAAAGGATAACACACCGCCCCACCGAAGAAAACGCATCTTCTTTGGAGCATTCTGCAGTTTTTTCAGAACAAGACACACACTTTTTTCCGCCGGAGAAAAAATCGTGTGTGAAACCGGAAAACGGCCGTTCTCCCCCGCGTTTTGCGGAAAAGAACAGCCGTTTTGGTTCGGTTTTGGATCACAGTTTGCATTATTTTTCAGCGATATCTGTGATATCCGTATCCATCACAGTGTGTCCTTTTGCAATAGCGTATTTCACCGCAGGCAGCCGCACATTGGCAAAATACAGGCTGGTGTTGGGGTCGCACTTGATGAGCACGCCTTCGCCCGTGCCGGACACCTTGCAGCACAGGGTGTCGCAGTGGGCTTCGGCGCTGTGGTTTTCCACCGTTTCGTCATAGCCCGGTGCAAAATTCGGCACCGCAAAGCCGGTGTCGTAGGCTTCACAATCAAAGGCACTGTCCACCTCGTGGTGGCGGTGGTGGCCGGTGGCAGTGGGGGTGATGGTGGTGGTCACCTCAATGCCGGGGAAGGGCGACCACCTTGTGACCACGGCCCCCTTTTCGATCTTCCAGCTTTCGGAGGCCCGGCGCACGAACACGTTGCGGTCGATGACAAAGGCCAGCATGCTGTCCGGTGCGGCCTGTTCTATCACCTCCCGGCTGCGGGAAGCGCAGAAGCCGAACCGGGTGTCGTAGGCGAACTTTGCGTACTTTTCCGGGAACTGGCCGTGGCCGGGCACCTGGTTCACACCCGCCGGATAGGCCGTCACCCGGCCCGCCCGGCGCTGCACCAGCATGTTGGCAAAGGGCATGGGCTTGAGGGCATCCAGCGCAGGCAGCGGGGCGGCTTCGGCTGCCCAGAAGGGGTGGTCGTGGTTTTTGCACCTGCCCCAGTATTCGGGGCTTTCCGGGTCCGAACCGGCGGCAAGGCCTTTGCGGTAGATGGCTTCAAACTCCGGGTCGGACCCGCCGCCCGTCCAGAAGGGCACCAGCGCCCACAGCGGGCGGCTGAAGGCTTCCAGCTCGATGGTGCTCTGCTTGTATTTGGCCCCGGTCTCGCCCAGGTGCAGCCGGGCACAGCCTGCGGAGTAATAAGGTTTAAGCGGGTCCAAGAATTGGTACATCAGTGCGGTAAAATCCGCTTTGGTATTCAGTTCCATGTTACTGTAGCTCCTGATAGAGAAAATTTGCAAAGTCCGCATGGCTCTCGTGGGCGTCCATATCCTGTGCGCAGATGCCCACCATGGCACCGGTAAAGGCACAGCGCTTGCGGCGGTGGTTGATGTAGTCATCGCTCAGGTGGTCGGCAGGCTGTGCCCCGCCCAGCGGAGTCCAGTCGGTGTTCTCGGTCTTATAGAAGAACCTTGCCTCCGCGTGGTCCACCTCCGCCCGCAGGGAGATCTCCCCCTCCGGCAGGCAGACCGCCTCACTGCCATAGGCGAAATCCTTGAAGTCGCACTGCATCACCCGCAGGGTGCGGCAGTTCTGTGCTTCGTCCCACGTCACATAAGCGTAGATCCAGTTGCAGGTGTCGTAATAGAGGATCAGGCCCGCCACCTGCTGGAAGTTCTGCGGGGCAAAGTCCAGCGTGGTCTCCGCCCTGAAGCGGAAGCTCTCCCACCGCCGGGCAAACAGGGTCTGCCAGTGGTGGCTGGAAAGGGTCTGCCCGCCGTACAGCCGCAGCCAGCCGGGCCGGGCGGTCAGGCTGTAATCCTGCTCCGGCTCCAGCGGCACCCGCAGGGTCTTGAAGCTGACGGGCAGGGGCTTCTCCGGCGCAAAGGTAACGGTCTCGCTGTGGTCGGTACACACGGGTGCCAAGGCGTCCACTTCCACCTCCACGGAGCTTTCCGGGTGGTGGGTGCCGTTTGCAAGCCGGGGCCAGCCGTCCACCCATTCAATTCTTTGCAAGGCCGTTTCCCGGCCCAGGGTGCAGTTCCCGCGCTCGGTCAGCGGGCGGGCACAGATCTGGGTGACGTACCAGTCCTCCCCTTTGTGCAAAAAGCAGCAGTGTCCGCTTTTCTGCAGGGGATTTGCCGGGTCGTCTTTGGTGGTCATCAGCGGCATATAGGGGGAATCTTTCCACGGGCCATCCAGACTTTTTGCCCGCGCCACGGTGGCCGCATGGCTGTAGCCGGTGCCTCCGGCCGCGCAGAGCAGATAGTACCAGCCATCCTTCTTCAAAATCTGCGGCCCCTCGCAGACGCCCAGCGCCGTGCCCTTGTAAAAATGCTTGCGCTTTCCAACAAGCCTGCGCTGTTCTGCGTCAAACTCCTGAATGACCGTGCCTGCAAAGCCGGGGTTTTCCAGCCGCCAGTCGAACAGCATGTTCAGAAAGTAGTGCCGTCCGTCGTCATCGTGGAACAGGGCCGGGTCAAAACCGCTGGCGGTGACGAAAGTCGGCTCGCTCCACGGGCCGGTGATGGCCGGGGCCGTGATGACGTAGTTCAGGGTATCCTTGAAGGCGGTGGAGCTTTTCACGTCGGTGTACACCAGCCAGAACAGCCCGTCCGCATAGGAGAGGTGCGGGGCCCACAGGCTGCCGGAGTTGTAGTTGCCCTCCAGATGGCTGGGCACCTGCTCGGCGTTCTGCAAGGGTGCAGCGATCCACTCCCAGTGGACAAGGTCGGTGGAGTGGTAGATATCAATGCCCGGCCACCACTCAAAGGTGGAGGTGGCGATGTAGTAGTCCCCGCCCACCTGCAAGACGCTGGCATCCGGGTGGAACCCCGGCAGGATGGGGTTTGGGATGGTCTGACGCATCGGTGATCTTGATGCGCTCTTTCAGGTCGTCGCCCAGATGGCCGTAGTTGCTGATGTTCACCAGCGGCACACTGGGCACAGCCTCCACGATGCGGCGGGCATCGGTGGGGTTGTTCACCACGATGAAGATGCGCAGGCGCTCTGCGCGGGGGTCGTTCAGCACCTTGATGGAGTCCTCCACGGACAGCACCGAGCACTTTGCGATGGCGGGGCAGGCCATCTTCAGGGCAGCCACCTGCACCTCGTTTTTCACGATGGTGTCGTTGGCCACGATGATGCGGTTCGCCTGCAGATGCTTGGTCCACAGCAGCGCAACCTGACCGTGGATCAGACGATTGTCGATTCGCATTAAAGCGATCATAACAGTTCTCCTCCGTTTCTATTTATCATTACTGGCCGCTTACCAGTAAGGGTTCCATTGTTTTTTCAGCCGGACGAGGGCTTCCAGATAGAAGTAGTCGCCCCAGAGGTTCTGGGTGTCGATGCCCATGCCGCGGGGGTAGTTGTACACGCCGTGCAGCAGCAGGCCATCCTGCCCGGGCTGGGTCAGGTAGTTTTCGCGCAGGGAGCGCATCATCAGCGCCACCGCGTTCTGCCAGGGCTTGCGGAGCGGGTCATCCGCCGGCATATATTTGAGCTGTTCCAGCAATCCGCACACCGCGCAGCTCACGGCGCTGGTGTCGCGGCACTGGCCGTCCTCCGACTGGAAGATCAGGTCCCAGTAGCAGACGTAGTCTTCCGGCAGACGGTTCAGGAAATAAATCGACGTTTTCTGTGCGATGTCCAGCAGGTCCGGGTCGTCCATGTGGCGGGCGTTCAGTGCAAAGCCATCCATGGCCCATGCCTGCCCGCGGGCCCAGCAGCTGGTGTCGCTGTAGCCCTGATGGGTGGTGCCGCGCAGGGGCTTTCCGGTGTGCACATCCATGAAGTAGGTGTGGAAGGTGGATGCGTCCGGCCGCACCAGATACTGCATCGCGTGGTGCAGGTGGTCTTTGGCGGCGTCGGCATACCACTGCACGCCGGTCTCCTCGGCGGCCCAGAACAGCAGCGGCAGGTTCAGGTTGCAGTCGATGATCATGCCGGGTCATCCAGTGCGCCCCACGCCTGCACGATGCCGGCGGTGCGGTTGTAGCGCTCATAGAGCAGGTCTGCCGCCCACAGCGCCGAACTGCGGGCCTCGGCGTTGCCGGTCAGCTTCCAGGCTGCCACGCAGCTCAGGCTGTAGAGGAAGCCCAGATCGTGGGTGTTGGTCTTGACCTTCTGTTCCAGCCGGGTGCGGAACTTGGGCAGCAGGCCCTCGGCCGCCTTGCGGTATTCGGTGTCCCCGGTGGCTTCGTAGGCCAGCCAGAGCATCCCCAGCCAGAAGCCTTCGGTCCAGTCCACTTTCTCTACCGGCGGGTAGATTTTCGCTTTCTCTGCGCTGGCCACCTTCGGCCTGCTGCCCCAGTCTGTCACCCAGAACTGCACCACCTTTATGAATGAGGTCGGCTTCCTGGATTTCTACATTGCCGCCCTGATTACCGGCAGCATCCTCGGCATGGACCGGGAACTGCTGAAAAAGGCGGCGGTCCGCTTCCTGCCGGTCAGCTTCCTCTCCATGGCTGTTGCCGCACTGATGGCGGGCATCGTAGGCATTCTCGCCGGGCAGGGCTTCCGGGAGACCGTTCTCTACATTGCCATGCCCATGATGAGCGGCGGCATGGGTGCCGGTGTGGTGCCGCTGTCCAACATCTACGCGGACGCTCTCGGTCTGGACAAGGCACAGATCATCTCGCGGATGATTCCCGCTTCCACCATCGGCAATGTGCTGGACTACATCTGCCGCACCCGCCGGGCCCTGGGCACCATGCCGGAACATCCCGTGGCCGTGACCACCATCGTCTCCACCGACATGGCCACCCCGGTAGCGAAGAAGTACGGCGTGGAGCTGCGCCGCACTCTGACCGGCTTCAAGTTCATCGGTGAGCAGATCGGCCTGCTGGAAGCAGCGGGCGAAGCCGACCGCTACATCTTCGGCTTTGAGGAAAGCTACGGCTACCTGTCCGGTGCCCACGTCCGCGATAAGGATGCCGTCAACGCCACCCTGCTGGTGTGCGAAGCTGCGGCCTGGTACGCAAAGCAGGGCATGACCCTGCTGGATGCCATCAACAGGCTGTATGCCGAGTTCGGCTGCTACCGCAACGCTCTGCACAGCTTCGCCTTTGAGGGTGAAAGCGGCATGCACACCATGCAGGCCATCATGAAGCAGCTGCGCGAAGCCCCGCCGCAGAGCATCGGCGGCCTTGCCGTGGAAAGCGTACTGGACTACGACACCGAGGGCACCGGCCTGCCGAAAGCCAATGTGCTGGAGTTCCGTCTGGCGGGTGGAGCCAAGCTGATGGTGCGGCCCTCCGGCACAGAGCCCAAGATCAAGGTGTATCTGTCCGCCGTGGCCCCCACCGAGGAAGCCGCCGATGCCATCAACGAGACCCTTGGCAAAGCTGCCGCTGACCTGCTGAAAGCATAATATTCCCGCAAACTGGCTGCCCCGTTCCTGCCGAAAAAATGGACGGGGCAGCTTTTTTGCACCCTTTTTTCGGAAAATCGGCCATTTTGTATGCACTTTTGAACACATTGGAGGGAAGGAAAATGAAAACGTTTCAACTGAAACCCAGCTGCAAAGATTTCCTCTGGGGCGGCGAAAAGCTGCGCACGGAGTACGGCATCCAGAGCGACCTGCACCCGCTGAGCGAGGCGTGGGTGCTCTCCTGCCACCCGGACGGCCCCAGCTATCTGCCGGACGGCAGCACCCTGCAGCAGTACATCGACGCCCACCCCGGGTGCCTGGGCACTGGATGTGACCGAGCGCAAGCCGCCGGTCGCCCACGATTTCCACGGTCATCTGGCCCCGTGCGATTACTTCACAGTGGACGCTCTGGAAGGGGATTTCAAGGATATCTGCGATGAAACCTCCTTCACCTCCCTGCTGGTGCTGGAAGGCGTGGGCACCCTGACCGAGACTTCTTCCGGCGAGAGCCTGCCTATCAAAAAGGGCGAGAGCCTGTTTGTCCCGGCCGGCACCGGTGAATACACTGTGCAGGGCGAAGGGCTCAAGTGCCTGCGCACCCGCGTGTAAACAAAACATGAAAAATTCCCGGACGGCCTGCCGCTGTCCGGGAGTTTGTGTTACTATAAAGGAAACGATTGAAATGAGGACACTGCCATGGCATCTTACCGCTACGAACGGGACATTAAGCCCGAAGACCTCATCCCGGAAGCGCCCCGCACCCTGACCAAAGCCGAAGCCCGCGCCAACTGGTGGCACTACCACTGGCACTATGTGGCGCTCCTCGTGCTGGCAGTGCTGGCCGCCGGGTACTTTGTGTGGAGCCGGGTCACCGAAGTGAAACCGGACTACACCGTGGCTGTCGTCAGCCGCACCCGCACCCTCTGGGAAGCGCTGGTGTGACCGCCGGGGTACCGTTTCTCCCCCGCCAGAGTTGAACGCAGGAACACAAAGCCCCGCTGCTCTGAAAAGATTTTCGCTTTTCTTTTCCCGTATTTCATGGTATTCTATGGTATGGGAAATTTTTAGAGGGGAACATTATCATGAACGAATTCACCTTTCACACGCTGCGGGAAAGCATCACCTCCGCCATCCGGGAAAAAATATTGACCGGCGGGCTGCAGCCCGGCTGCAAGCTCACCGAACAAAAGCTGGCCGAGGAGTTCGGCTCCAGCCGCGCGCCCATCCGGGAAGCGCTGCGCCAGCTGGAACAGGAGGGCCTGATCGAGTATTCCCGCAATGTGGGCTGCTCGGTCAAAAAGATCACCATTGAGGACGCCTACGAAATTTATCTGCTGCGGGCCAATCTGGAAATGACCGCCCTGCGGCAGTTCGACTGCCAGTTCCCGGCGGAAGACCTTGCCGCCATGCGCGGCCTTCTGGACGAGATGCTGCAAGTTCCCTCCGGGGACCTTCTGGCCATCGTGGAGAACGACAACCGCTTCCACCGCATCATCGTGCAGCGGGCCGGACTGCCCCGGCTGCTGAAATTCTGGGATGACCTGAACTACGGCAGTCTCATTGCCGGGGTGAAAAGCGGCCCCTACCACGGCGATCTGGCGGTGCGGCAGAACGTGATCCACACCGAGCTTTACCATGCCCTTGCCTCCCGCGACACCGAGGCCGCCTGTCAGGCCGTCTACGACCACTACATGAAGCCGCTGGAAGCACTCCGCGAAGCGGAAAAGAGCGCCGCCGCCCGCTGAGCCCGGCGCGGCACCGGCCCTGAAATTCAGACAACCGCCTAAATACTGGGCGGTTATTTTATTTAAATTGCAGATTGTCTACAATCTACAATTGTGCTATACTATACCGGTAAACGATCGAAATCTGTCGTTCTTTGGCCAGACGCATCGCTTTTGGCGGAGGACTTCCGGCCCTCTTTTGCAACAGCCGGAAAAGAAAGAGAGGATTATCCGCATGTCAACATCTACCCAAAAAGCAGCCGAAACCACCAAGATCAGCTGGCCGGTCCTTGCGTTCATGGCCTTTTCCGCCGTGTGGGGCTTTGGCAACATCACCAACGGCTTTGTCTACTTCAACGGCCCGCAGGTCATCTTCAGCTGGATCCTGATGTTCGCGCTCTACTTCATCCCCTATGCCCTGATGGTGGGTGAGCTGGGCTCTGCCTTCAAGAACGAGGGCGGCGGCGTCAGCTCCTGGCTGCACCAGACCACCAACGCAAAGCTTGCTTACTACGCCGGCTGGACCTACTGGGCCTGCCACATCACCTACATCGCCAGCAAGGGCAGCGGCTTCCTCAAGGCGTTGAGCTGGGCCGTCTTCCGCAACGCGGAGACCTACGACTCCTTCCCCACCCTGTACATCCAGCTGGCCACCTTCGGCATCCTGCTGCTGGGCTGCTACATCGCCAGTCTGGGCCTGAACCCGCTGAAAAAGCTGCTCACCGCCGCCGGCACCTGCACCTTTATCATGTCGCTGCTGTACATCGTGATGATGTTTGCCGCCCCGGCCATCAACCCCACCGCCGAATATGTGCACGCGAACCTGAGCTTCAGCAGCCTCATCCCGAACTTCAACGTCACCTACTTTACCTCCCTGTCCATTCTGGTGTTCGCTGTGGGCGGCTGCGAGAAAATTTCTCCCTACGTCAACAAGGTCGAGAACCCCAGCAAGGGCTTCCCCAAGGGCATGATCGCACTGGCCGGCATGGTGGTGGTCTGCGCCGTTCTGGGCACGCTGGCCATGAGCCGCATGTTCGACCCCGCTGTCATCAATGAAAGCACCGAGAGCTTTAACGCCTACGCCGCCAACAGTTCCTACTGGGCCTTCCAGAAGCTGGGCCAGTATTACCACGTCGGCGACCTGTTCATGATCATCTATGCCCTGTGCAATGTCATCAGCCAGTTCGCCGTGCTGATCCTCAGCATCGACGCCCCGCTGCGTATGCTGCTGGACAACGAGCACACCCAGCAGTTCATCCCGCAGGGCCTGCACAAGGTCAACGCCCACGGCGTGCACAGCAACGGCATCAAGATGGTGGCCGTGCTGTCCGGCTCCATCATTCTGGTGCAGTCCTTCGTGCCCGGCGCTGCCGCCGTGCTGCGCCAGCTGACCAAGCTGAACTCTGTCTGTATGCCCATGCGTTACCTGTGGGTGTTCGTGGCCTACGTTGCCCTGCGCAATGCCTATGACACCATCCCCGCCGAGTACCGCTTCGTGAAGAACCAGAAGGTCGCCAAGTTCTTCGGCGTCTGGTGCTTTGCCGTCACCGCCATCTGCTGCGTGATGGGCATGTACGACAAAGACCCCTTCACCTTTGCGCTGAACGTCATCACCCCCGTGGTGCTGACGGTTCTGGGCTTCATCCTGCCGGCTATTGCAAAGCGCGAGCAGCAGAAGTAAAATAAGATCAATCAAAAGTACTTGAACGGGCCGGTCAAATCTTCTGATTTCGACCGGCCTTTTCTGAGATCACCGATCGGAGGTTCACATTTATGATCGAAACCGAAGTCAGGGAGCTGCTTTCTTTCATCGACGGCAACCCCACCGCCTACCACACCACCGCATCCGTCCGGGAGATCCTGCTGAAGGCGGGCTTCTCCGAGCTGCTGGAAAGCGGCAAGTGGCAGCTGGAGCCCGGCAGGAACTATTTCGTCTGCCGCAACGGCTCCAGCATCATCGCCTTCCGCATGGGCACCCGGCTGGAGCGCTACAGCTTCAACGTGGCCGCTGCCCACACGGATTCCCCCTGCTTCCGCATCAAGGAGAACGCAGAACTTCACATGGGCCAGAAGTACACCCGCCTGAATACCGAGGGCTACGGCGGCATGATCTGCTCCACCTGGCTGGACCGCCCGCTGTCCGTGGCCGGCCGCGTGCTGGTGAAGGACGGCGACGCCATCACCTCCCGTCTGGTGGCGCTGGACCGCGACCTGCTGCTCATCCCAAGCGTGGCCATCCATATGAACCGCGAGGTGAACGACAAGGCCTCCTTCAACAAGCAGATCGACATGCTGCCCCTGCTGGGCGGTGCCGCCGAGGAAGGCGTGCTGAAAAAGCTCATCGCCGCCGAGCTGAACGTGGCCGAAGACCAGATCCTGGGCAGCGACCTGTTCCTTTGCATCCGCGAGAAGGCCACCGTCTGGGGCTGCAACGAGGAGTTCATCTCCTCCGGCCGTCTGGATGACCAGCAGTGCGTGTTCGGCATCCTGAAGGGCCTGCTGCAGGGCCGCAGCGCCGAGTCCATCAACGTGGCCGCCTTCTTTGATAACGAGGAAGTGGGCTCCGGCACCAAGCAGGGTGCGGCTTCCACCTTCCTGTACGACGTGCTGCACCGCATCGCGCAGAACGTCTGCCCCAGCGACGAGGACTTCCACCGCGCGGTGGCATCCAGCTTCATGTTCAGCGCCGACAACGCCCACGCCGTGCACCCGAACCACCCGGAGCACACCGACGCCAACAACTGCACCTACATGAACGAGGGCGTTGTGGTCAAGGTCCATGCGGGCCAGAAGTACACCAGCGACGGCATGAGCATGGCCGTGGCCAAGGAGCTGGCCGCCCGCGCCGGGGTGCCCCTGCAGTACTTCGCCAACCGTTCCGATAAGGCGGGCGGCAGCACCCTGGGCAACCTGGCCATGGCGCAGGTGTCCATGAACTGCGTGGACATCGGCCTGCCGCAGCTGGCCATGCACTCCTGCTACGAGACCGCCGGTGCCAAGGACACCGTCTCTCTCATCCGGCTGATGAAGGAGTTCTACAGCAGCCATTTCGAGGAGACCGGCTTCGGCACCCTGGCCGTGCATAAGGCGTAACCCCCTGAACAGCAAAAGACCGGGCACCCTGCGGTGTCCGGTCTTTTTTGCAGTATTGGTTGCGGGAACGCTTATGCCAGCAGCGACATGATGTTTGCGGTGATCAGGCCGCCAGCCGTGCCGATGACGTAGCCCATCAGGGCCATCAGAACGCCAACGGGGACCAGTGCGCCGCTGTAGGCACCGGCCAGAATGGGAGCGGAAGCAGAGCCGCCGATGTTTGCCAGCGAAGCCACGCCGCAGGTGAACATGTCGAGGTGGAAGATCTTAGCCAGCAGCACCAGGATGATGCCGTGGATGGCCAGGATCATGAAGCCGGCCAGGATCCATGCGGGCGCGTCGGTCAGCTCCAGGAAGCTTGCGCGGGAGGCCAGCAGCGCCACGACCGAGTAGAGCAGCAGGTTGGAAAGCTCGGTGCTGCCTGCCATGCGGCCCACGGGAGTGACGGCGCCGATCAGACCGGCCAGCGTGATGAGCAGGACGGTCCAGGTGGACTTATCCAGGAAGGGCATTGCGCTGTTCAAGGAAGCGCCGATGTCCTGACCAAAGGCAGAGACCACAAAGCCCAGGCCCAGCAGGAAGATCAGGTTGACGAAGGTCGCCTTGTCCTCGTTGGACTTGGCGTCCTCCTCCAGACGGCGGGACACTTCGTCCAGCGTGGTGGTGTCGGCCTTGGCCCACTTGTTGAACTTGGGTGCCAGATTGATGGCCCACAGCAGGAACATGACCCAGATGGAGTAGTCGATGGAGTCCACGACCAGCGCGTACGCCATGTCGCCCTCGCCGATGTCCAGAGCAGCCTGCACGGCGATCATGTTGCCGGAACCGCCCATCCAGCTGCCGCACAGCGCACCCAGAGCCTTCCAGGCCTCAGAGCCCAGGAAACCCTTCATGATGGCGAAGGTGGCAATGAAGCCCACCGCGATGGAGAAGGAAGCGGCAAAGAAGCCGCCCAGCATCTTGGGGCCCAGCTTGATGATCTTGCGGATGTCGCAGCGCAGCAGCATCAGGAAGATCATGGTGTAAAGCAGATTGTTCTTCAGCACCGAATAAGCAGGTTTGGTGGCTTCCATGTCCCATGCACCCAGCGTGCACAGGATCATGGTGATGAGGTAGAGCAGAACGATGGGCGGCGCATAGTCAAAAAACTTCGACTTTGTGTAGCGCTGCAGCCACACCAGCAGTGCGGCAATGAACACCAGCACCGCGATGTAGGTGAAACCGTTTGTGATCATGGACCCGATCCCCTTTCTTTTGTGTGAAATTGCGGACAATTGTCTTTACAAGATTGACAACTTCGTATACAATGTTACCATGGATTTCATAATTTGGCAATATTTTTTTATCGAAAGGGGTAGGTTTTCTATGAAAATCACAGAAGTGCGTCTCGGCCTGATCTCGGTGCCGCTGCGTGTGCCGTTCAAAACGGCCCTGCGTTCGGTCAGCAGCGTGGAGGATGTGATCGTTGAGATCCACACCGACACCGGTGCGGTGGGCTACGGTGAGGCACCTCCCACCGGCGTTATCACCGGCGACACCACCGGTGCTATCATCGGTGCCATCCGCGACCACATCGCCAAGACCATCGTCGGCCGCGACGTGGATGAGTTCGAAGACCTGATGATCGCGCTGAACGGCTGCATCCAGAAGAACACCAGCGCCAAGGCTGCCGTGGATATGGCCCTGTGGGACCTGTATGGCCAGCTGTATAAGATCCCGGTCTACAAGCTGATGGGCGGCGCGAAGAAGTCCATCGTCACCGACATCACCATCAGCGTGAACGACCCCGAGGAGATGGTGCGCGACGCCCTGAACGCCATCGACCGCGGCTACGACTGCCTGAAGGTCAAGGTGGGCAAGGAGCCGGAAAAGGACATCGCCCGCCTGAGCGCCATCCGCGCCGCCGTGCCCAAGGAGACCTGCATCCGCATCGACGCGAATCAGGGCTGGACCCCGAAGGAAGCCGTGCGCATCCTGAACGGGATGCAGGAGAAGGGCCTGGACATCGAGTTCGTGGAGCAGCCGGTCAAGGCCCACGACTTCGACGGCCTGAAGTACGTCACCGAGCGCTCCTATGTGCCGGTGCTGGCCGACGAGAGCGTGTTCTCCCCGCAGGACGCCCTGACCATCATGCAGATGGGCGCAGCCGACCTCGTGAACATCAAGCTGATGAAGTGCGGCGGCCTGTACAACGCCCTCAAGATCGCCTCTGCCGCTGAGGTCTACGGCGTGGAATGCATGATCGGCTGCATGCTGGAAGCCAAGATCAGCGTGAACGCGGCCGTGCATCTGGCCTGCGCCAAGCAGATCATCACCCGCGTGGACCTGGACGGCCCCGTGCTGTGCAGTGAAGACCCCATCCTCGGCGGTGCCGTGTTCAACGAAAAGGACATCACCGTCTCCGACGAGCCGGGCCTGGGCATCAAGGGCATTGAGCCGGGCAAGATTCGTTATATCTAAGCAACAAAAAGAAGGGCTGCTGCGGCAGCCCTTCTTTTTGTTGCTATTACTCTTTATACGCCAGAATCGCCTTCAGGTACTCCCACACCCGGGCCACCGAAGCGATGTCGGCGCGCTCGTTGGGGGTGTGGACGTTGAGCAGGTTCGGGCCGAAGGAGATGCAGTCCAGCCCGTCGATCTTGCCCGAGAGGATGCCGCATTCCAGACCTGCGTGCAGCGCCACGATCTGCGGCTTTGCGCCGTACTGCGCTTCGTACACAGCCACGCAGCGGTCCCGCAGGGCGCTCTCGCGGGCGTAGGTCCAGGCCGGGTAGTCGCCGTGGAACCGCACGCTGCCGCCCAGCAGCTCGGTCAGGGTCTGTACCTTGCGGGCCAGCAGTTCCTTGGCCGAGGGCACCGAGCTGCGCACAGAGAAGCGCAGAATGGCTTCGGCGTCGCCCAGCTCCGCCACGCCCAGATTCAGCGAGGTCTCCACAAGGCCCGGTACGTCCATGCTCATGGCCTGCACGCCCCAGGGCATCAGCAGCAGGGCCTTGCGCAGCCGCTGGGTGGAATCGGCATCCAGCGCGCTGTATGCGCCGCAGCCCTGTTCGGTGAGCTGCAGGCGGATGGCGGGGTCTGCCGTGCCGTATTCGGCCTGCATCTGGGCCGCAAAGTCGGCCGCGGCGGCATGCACGGCTTCGGTGATGCCTGCGGGCAGCACCAGCGTGACGCTGCTCTCCTTCGGGATGACGTTCTCCTTCGCACCGCCGGAGAGGGCCAGCACAACGTACTGCACGCCGTGGTCTTCCAGCAGGGTCAGCCAGCGGCCCAGCAGGGCGATGGCGTTGGCCCGGCCCTTGTGGATCTCGGTGCCGGAGTGGCCGCCCACAAGGCCCACGATATCCGCCTTCACAGCAGTGCCGGTCACGGCCGCCCGGGCAGCGGGCAAGTGGCACTCGATGCGGCGGCCGCCGGCGCAGCCTGCGGTCAGCACGCCCTCCTCCTCCGAGTCGATGTTGATGAGCAGGCGGCCCGCGAGGTCGGAAAAGTCCATGGCAGAAGCGCCCAGCAAGCCCACTTCCTCGCAGACGGTCAGCACCACTTCCAGCGCCGGGTGGGGGATGTCGTCGGCGTCCAGCACAGCCAGCGCATAGGCCACGGCAATGCCGTCGTCGCCGCCCAGCGTGGTGCCCTCGGCGCGCACATAGCCGCCGTCCACCACGGGGCGGATGGCGTCCTTTTCGAGGTCCAGCTTGCAGTCGGCGGTCTTGTCACCCACCATGTCCAGATGGCCCTGCAAGATCAGGGCAGGCTCGTTCTCGTAGCCCGGGGTGGCCGGGGCTTTGATGAGCAGGTTGCCCATTTCATCCTGACGGCAGGCAAGGCCGTGCTCCTTCGCGAAATCCGCGCAGTAGTCGCTCAGGGCCTTCTCGTGGTGGGAGGTGTGCGGGATGCCGCAGATCGCCTCAAAATAATGAAAAACCGATGCCGGTTCCAGTCCGGTCAATGCGCCCATAATGTTCCCTCTCCTTTGGTTCAGCGTGAATAAACTTTCCAGCTTCTATTTTAGCAGATGACACCGTCCGGCACAACAGAAAAATCCCTCCGGGAAAAGGCCCGAAGGGATTTTTGTGCGTTTACTGTGCCTGGCTCAGGCAGTCGTCCATGGCGGTAAAGACAGCATCGCTGGTCATGGTGGCCCCTGCCACGGCGTCCACGCCGCTGGTGGTGCCAGCCTCCGTCAGCTGCTCTGCCAGCGCTGCCGCCGCGTTGCCGCCCAGCTCCGGCGTCTCGCCGGAAGCGTCGATGTCCACATCCGTCACCTTGCCGCCGGTGATGGTCACGGTGACGGCCACATCGCTCAGGCAGCCATGGGCGCTGGCAGTGTAGGTGCCGTCGGTGTAGCTGGCGGCGTTGTCCGCTGCGGGCACCGTGCCGGTGCTGGCGATATACAAACTCAGGCCGATGCCCATAATGAGGGTCACAATGGCCATCAGGATCGCATTTCTTGTCAGTCTGCGTTTCATGAACTCAACGGCTCCTTTTCAAAAAACTGCTTACTTCGCGGGCTTGAAGCTGTCGCGCAGGGTCACCACACGGTTGTAGACGCCCGGGTTCTTGGAGTCCGGGGTGAAGAAGCCGGTGCGCACGAACTGGAACTTCTCGCCGGGCTTTGCATCCTTCAGGCTTTCTTCCAGCTTGCAGCCCTTGCGCACAACGACGCTCTCCGGGTTCAGGTAGTCCTTGTAGTCGCTGCCCTCGGGGATGCCGTTCATGTTGGCCTCGGTGAACAGCTTGTCGTACAGGCGCACCTCGGCGTCTACGGCATGGGCGGCGCTCACCCAGTGGATGGTGCCCTTCACCTTGCGGCCGTCGGCAGGGTTGCCGTTGCCGGTCTCGAGGTCGGCGGTGCAGTGGATGGCGGCAATGCTGCCGTCGGCGTTCTTCTCCACGCTCTCGCACTTGACGATGTAGGCACCCATCAGGCGGACTTCGCCGCCCACGGTCAGGCGCTTGAACTTCGGGGGCGGGACCTCGGCAAAGTCCTCGCTCTCGATCCAGAGCTCTTTGGTAAAGGCCACCTTGCGGGTGGTGGCGTCGTTTGCTTCGCGGTTGGGGTTGTTGGCCACATCAAAGTACTCGGTCTTGTCGGCCGGGTAGTTGTCCACGATCAGCTTCACGGGCTCCAGCACGGCGATGCGGCGCTGGGCAGTCAGGTCCAGCTCGCTGCGGATGCAGGCTTCCAGCTGGCGCATGTCGATGAGGTTATCGGACTTGGAGATACCGGCCTCCCGCACGAAGGTGAAGATGGAGGTGGGGGTGTAGCCGCGGCGGCGCAGGCCGCACAGGGTGGGCATGCGGGGATCATCCCAGCCGTCCACGATGCCCATCTCCACCAGCTCACGCAGGTAGCGCTTGCTCATGACGGTGTTGGTCATGTTCAGGCGGGCGAACTCGCGCTGCTTGGGGAAGGCGGTGCCGAAGATGTTCTCGATGACCCAGTTGTACAGCGGGCGGTGGTTCTCGAACTCCAGGCTGCACATGCTGTGGGTGATGCCCTCGATGGCGTCCTGAATGGGGTGGGCGAAGTCGTACATCGGGTAGATGCACCACTTGTTGCCCTGACGGTGATGCTCGGCGTATTTGATGCGGTAGATGGCCGGGTCGCGCATGTTCATGTTGGGGCTGGCCAGGTCGATCTTGGCGCGCAGGGTCTTTTCCCCCTCCTGGAACTCACCGGCACGCATCCGGCGGAACAGGTCGAGGTTCTCCTCCGGGGTGCGGTCGCGCCACGGAGAGGGGCGGCTGGGCTTGCCTGCGTCCGCGCCGCGGTACTCGCGCATCTCGTCACGGGTCAGGTCGTCCACATAAGCCTTGCCCTCTTTGATGAGCTTCTCGGCGTACTCGTAGCACTTGTCGAAGTAGTCGCTGCCGTAGAAGATGCCGCCGTTGGGGTCGGCACCCAGCCAGTGCAGGTCCTCGATGATGCTGTTGACGTACTCCTCGCCTTCGCGGGCG
>QWCE01003064.1_pt1 | contig 19229 bp, 13 predicted proteins | sample 1972531 | NCBI WGS metagenome assembly QWCE01 (sample SAMN09866716, study PRJNA288562) | Human gut metagenome isolate term4_stool, whole genome shotgun sequencing... | reverse complement strand
CGAGAGGAAGGTCGCGCAGAAGGCCGTGCAGAAGGTCGCGCAGAAGGCCGTGCAGAAGGTCGCGCAGAAGGCAGTGACGAGATGACAGAGTTGGCAATTCATCTTATTAGAGCTGGCAGGGCAGAGGATATTGAGCGTTGCAGAGATGCAACATATCGTAATAAGTTGTTGGAGGAGTTGCATCTGAGGAATAAGTGAGTAGGAGAGATCTGTATGATGATAAGTGAGAGAATCTTTGTATTGCTTGACAGGAAGGGAATGACACAGAAGGAATTTTCAAAACAGACTGGAATTTCTCAAAGTACGATCAGTGAATGGAAGAGAAAGAATACCAATCCGTCAGCCGATAAGATATTAAAAATATGCGAAGTGTTGCATGTTACTCCATATGAATTGTTAGCAGAGAGTACAGTTGATAAAGATGGGGATATGGATTATGTAATTGCATTGAATGAAAAGGAAGAAGTTGTTTTGGAGAAGTTTCGGAATCTGGACAGCAGACAAAAGGAACGTTTATTAGGATATATGGATGCATTGCAGTGAATCAGAAAGTCTTTCTGATGGAATGGATTTAATGATCATTAGGTTTGATTTTTGAAATGTTACCTTGTGATTTGTGTCTGGACAATTTGAGTTGTCCATAGATATAGATCACAAGGTTTTTGTTTGTGTCGAAGATCTCTAAGTGATGGTTGGTACAATTTTCTGAAAAAGTTCTTAAAAATGTTGCGAAAAATTTGCCTTTATGAACAAAATCGAATATAATAAATGAGATACTAGGGTTAAAATGTCTTTTGATCCGGATCAACATAGATGCCAGACGGTAAGAGGAAGGTGCGAAGATGAGATTTATACATATGGCGGATGTACATTTAGGGGTACAGCCGGATAAGGGTAAGCCTTGGAGTGAGGCCAGACAACAAGAGATAAAAGATACTTTTGTAAAAGTAATAGAGAATGCGGAGGCAAAGCAGGTAGACTTATTATTGATCGCGGGTGATCTGTTTCACATGCCACCGTCAGAGGGGATGCTTCGGGATGTAGATTATATCCTTTCCAAACTTACAAAGACGAAGACAATCATGATTGCAGGAAGTAATGATTATATGAAGCCGGATAGTCCGATGGCGAATTATAAGTTTTCTTCTAAGACGATCTGTCTGTCGGCTGATAAGATCAGCAATGTGTATATGAAAGACCTCAATACATGTGTTACCGGTTTTTCTTATAACAGTAAGGAGAATGAGGATGATATTCTCAATCACATTAAGCCGGCGAAGCAGGGAGCATTTAATATCCTATTGGCACATGGTGGGGATGCAAAGCATCTGCCATTTAACAAGAAGAATCTGAAGGAATCGAACTTTGATTATATTGCATTGGGGCATATACATAAGCCGGAAGTGATCAAAGAGAATGCGGTTATTATGTGTGGATCGTTGGAACCGATTGATTATACAGATACCGGAGCGAGAGGTTATATCTATGGTGAAGTGACAGATGGTGTGGTGCATACGGAATTCGTTCCGGTTGCAAAGCGCTGTTACATGAATCTGCTGATCAATATTAAGCCGGATCATACGCCACCAATGATCGTAGATCTGGTAGACAAACAGATCCGTAATCTGGGTACTCAGAATATATATCGGATCCTTGTTAAAGGACAGAATCACAATCGTGATGTGTTTGATTTTAGCAGTCTGATGGATCGGTATAACATTTATGAGGTGGTAACGGAGGCTTCCGGGGAATATGATCTGAATGCACTGTATCAGGAGAATCAGAACAATCTTGTAGGCAGGTTTATTCATCAATTATCGGATAATTATTATAATGATGAAGTCTGCAGGAAAGCAGTTCATTATGGATTAGATGTACTATTGAAGACAGGAGAACGGTAAGATGAAGATTGAGAAGCTGCATTTACAGGATTTTGGACAATTTCATGACAAAGATATTACACTGGATCCTGGCGTTAATATTCTTTATGGATCCAATGAAGCCGGTAAGACCACGACAAAAGATTTTATCGTGGATATGTTATACGGTATGGATGGTGATACAGAGATAAGAATGGATCAGTATGAGAAGCGGAAACCGATTAACGGAGATGCTTATAAGGGAGCCATGGAAGTTACAACGGAGAATGGGGCATACCGGGTAGAACGGAATTTTCTCAAAAATGAGAAGCAGACCGTTGTGAAGGATTTGAACTCCGGTTGTGAGGTGCCGTTGCAGGAGCCGGGCAATTTAGTTGGAACATTGTTTCATACGGATAAAAGCACGTACATGAATACGTTGTGCGTGGGTCAGACAGAACTGGCAACGAATCATATGATCGTAGATAGGCTGAATGACTATATTGTTAATATGGCATCTACGAGGGCAGGTGATGTAGATGCTGTGAATGCAATCATGCAGTTGAAGGAAAAGAAGAAAGAATTTGCAAATGAGCCGCTGGAGGCAAGAGAACAGGAACTTACCGCAAAGCTGCAACTTGATCGGGATTACGATGCTGAGGTTGCGGCGGTAGAGGAAGAGTATAAGAAAGTAGAAGCTGCATCCGGAGATAAGAAAGCACAGCTTCAGTTCACCCCGATCAAGAATGCTGCCATGCGCGAAGAAGAGGATGCACTGGAGGATACAGAAGAGGAAGAGACAGTTGAAGAACCGGAAGAGGAATTGACTGATCGGGAAAAAGACATAAAGATGCTTCAGAATATGGGTAAACGAAGTGTGTTGGATAATGCGTTTGTCCTGCTGTTCTGCGGTTTGCTGCTTATAGCGTTGTTTATTGGTATTGCATGGCTCGTTCCTGTGAATATTCCGCAGCTTAAGATGGGTATTATGGGATTTGGTATCTTATTGGTTGTGATCACGACGGTTCAGGTGTTTTCTAGAAGGGCTAAGTTATACCGCTTGTTAGAGGAGATGGAGATTGAGCAGGGATTTGAGGATGCCAAGGCAGAAGTGGCAAGTGCACAGTCAGAGGATCAGACAATGCGTAATACACGGCTAGCAGAACTTCGGGATAAGAAGAATGATATTGTAAGGGAACGCAAAGAACAGGAAGATATGCTGGTTGAACTCAATGAATTGAAAGAGAAGAAGGCTTCTAATAATGTGGAATTAGCAGCGTTAGATCTTGCTATTCGTACAATCCAGGATCTGTCTGAAGAGATATATGATTCTTTTGGCGGCGTGTTGAATGAGCAGGTATCGGCACTTGTGTGTAAGATTACGAATGGTAAATATTCAGAAGTCCGGATCGATGACCGGCTGCAGGTGATGGTTAAGAGCGGTAATTCTTATATTGGTATGGATTACCTGAGCATGGGAACGATTGAACAGATCTATCTGGCATTGCGTTTATCCATTGCCAATGTATTGATCACGGAAGATTTGCCGATAATCATAGACGATATATTTGTCACATATGATTATCAAAGATTATATGATACAGTAAGTTGTTTGGGTGAGTATCTGAATCGACAGATCATTATGTTTACAACCAATCCTGGTCTTCAGGAGATGTGTACACAATTAGGAATTGCGTACAGTGCGATTTCTTTGTAGAAACTTATTCAAACAACTGGAAATGAGGGAATAACATGACTGAAAACAGAAAGCCCACACCAGAAGAATTAGAAAAGAAAAGATTGCGAAAAGCCAAGAGAGAACGGAAGCGCAAGCGTAAGAGAGTAAGAAGAATTATTCTAAGTTATCTGTTTGTTGTATTTGTATTAGTATGTGTCATTGGTGGATATTTTGTATATGAGAAGTTTGGTAAAGATGTATTGTCTTACCGGGAAGAGGCGAGAGAGCTGGTTGCAGCTTCCTCTGTTGATACATTCCGTAAGGATGAGACATCTATTGTATATGATACCAATGGTAAGAAATTGCGGGAAGTAACAGGTGAGAAAGAAGTCTATTATAAGACATATGATGAGATTCCGGCATACTTTGTGGAGGCGATGGTTTCTGTAGAGGATCGCAGATTCTATGAACATCATGGAGTGGACTATGAAGGTATCATGCGTGCGGCATACATTTTATTTAAGAATAATGGTCAGATCACGCAGGGTGCAAGTACCATTACCCAGCAGTTGGCGAGAGGTGTATTTCTTACTAATGAAGTAAGCTATGAGCGTAAGATCAAAGAGATATTCATCGCTTGGGAATTGGAGAAAAAGTACAACAAACAGCAGATATTAGAGTTTTATCTGAATACTATCTTCTTCTCCAATGGATATTATGGAATTGGTGCTGCAGCAAAAGGATATTTCGACAAGGATCTGGATGAACTTTCAGTTGCGGAAGTAGCTTATATTTGTGCCATTCCCAATAGCCCGACATATTATGATCCAAGAGTGAATCCGGAACATACCACAGAGCGGCAACATAAGATTCTTAAGGATATGCATGAATTGGGTTATCTGAATGACCTTGAGTATGAGATGGCGATGGAAGAGACAGTAGAGTTAGCACCAGAGAAGAAGATCAGTCATGATTATGTCGAGACTTATACGAACTTCTGTGCAACGGAAGCTTTAATGGGGGCTGCCGGATTTGAGTTTCAGTATAAGTTTGATACAATTGATGAACAGCATGCTTATAATGAGAGATATCGTGCAACCTATGATGAGTATTATGCAACGCTTTATACAGGTGGATATCAGATCTACACATCGATAGATCCCAAAAAACAGAAGTTATTACAACAGACCGTGGATGAGACATTATCTGTAGATGAAGATAAGAATGATGAGACAGGAATCTATAATCTGCAAGGTGCGGCAACCTGTATTGACAATTCGAACGGTCGTGTTGTTGCAATTGTCGGTGGGCGTACGCAGAATGAATTACAGGGTTATAGCTTGAACCGGGCATATCAAAGTGCCAGACAGCCGGGTAGTACGATTAAGCCGTTGATCGTATACACACCACAGTTAGAGCGGGGGTATACTCCGCAGACAACGGTAGATGATAATCCATTTGATCGGGCTGATATGCCAGAGAATTCCGGCAAGTCATATTCGGGAATGATTTCACTTGCACAAGCGGTTGCGGCTTCTAAGAATGTGGTTGCATATCGGTTGTTTGAGGATCTTACACCACAGGTAGGTGCCGAATATTTACTGAATATGAACTTTAATTATCTGACGATTGAAGATAGGCAGAATATGGCAGCCTGCCTGGGAGGACTTACATATGGTGCGACCACTGTAGAGATGGCATCCGGATATGCTACGATTGAGAATGATGGAGAGTTCCGTAAGCCAACTTGTATTGTGAAGATCACAGATTCCCAGGGGAATGATGTGGTGACAGATAATATTAAGTCAAAGCAGGTATATGAGCTGAATGCCAGCAGAATGATGACATCTATGTTACAAGGCGTATTTAATGGTGGTACTGCAACCGGATTGGGTATTAGTGGAATGTCCTGTGCAGGAAAGACAGGTACTACCGATAATAATACGGATGGATGGTTCTGTGCATATACACCATATTATACGATGAGCGTATGGGTTGGATATGATACGCCACAGGCAACAAGAGGTCTTTGGGGTTCTACTTACCCGGGAAGTATCTGGCATAATTTTATGGCGGAGCTACATGATGGACTGAAAGATATTGGATTCCCGGATTATGAATGGGTACGATCTACCAAGGATTGGAAGGATACGCGTTCCAGCTCCGAGGAAGATGATGACAAGAAGAAAAAGAAGAAGAAAAAGAAAGAGAAAGATACTGAGGTTGAGACAGAAGATACAGCCGCACCAGTAACAGAGGCACCGGTAACAGCTGCCCCTGCAACGGAGGCGACAACGACACAGGCACCTGCCCCGACAACGGAAGCACCAACAACGGCTGCCCCGACAACGACACAGGCCCCAGCTACAACACAGGCACCTGCACCATCTACGGAAGCCACAACGGTGCAGCAAACCTCATAACAGAACAGAGCTAATAAGACCGGTAGGACTGTGAGATTCGCAGTCCTGTCTGTTTTCTAAAGGGTGGAGAGAATGATATTCTTATTGAGTTTGATTCATAATACGACTACATTGTTATTTGGTGTGTTTGTCTCGGCTTTCTTTTTGGGAGTTAAGAAGACACGTCATAATATATTTATATTGTCTGTATTCTTCTGGACAGTGGCTATCGTATATTTTGGGTGCTTTTTGCTGGTGGGAGAGAAAGCCACGATACATATTTATCCACTGCTTGTGCATATACCGCTTATCCTTTTTTTGGTACTTTATTACAGATATCATCTGATAAATACGGCCGTCTCTGTATTTTCCGTGTATTTGTGCTGTCAGATCAGTAACTGGGCGGGGCTGGTTGTGTTAGATGTTACAGGAACAATGCAATGGTATTACATTGTACGGATCATGGTAACGTGTGTCATGTTTTATATCCTTGGATTCCGGGTCTGCCGGACGATGGAGGTCATCCTGAACAAAGATACACGGGAGGTTTTTGCCATTGGCTCGCTTCCTCTTGTCTATTACATATTTGATTATGGTTCTACAAAGTTCTCAGATGTGTTGTATTCCGGGGATAAGGCAGTTGCGGAGTTCATGGGATTTGCATTCTGTCTTTCATACCTGATATTTGTATTGTTCTATGTGCGCGAATATGAAAAGAAGATGGAACTTCGGCAGTACAGTAATCTTATGGAACTTCAAGTGCAGTCCGTTCATAAAGAGATTGAATATGTGGAGCAGAGTAAAAGAAAGCTGTCAATCATGAAACATGATATGCGGCATCAATTGCATATCATACAGGTATTTCTTCAGGAAGGTCATATTGCTCAGGCAATGGACTATATTAAGGAGATAGATGGTACTTACGAAGAGATGAGGGTTGCCAGGTATTGTAAGAATGAATTGCTCAACTCTGTTATAGCAATTTACGAGGGCAGATTTGCTGACCGGGGATTTACTTTAAGGTGTAATATAGTAACCGAAGAACAGCTTCCGTGTTCAGATACAGCGTTGTGTATGATATTGTCAAATGCTTTGGAAAATGCAATGCATGCGTTAGAAGAATCGGATAAGACTGATAGATGGGTCAGTCTTAAGATTGCAATGAAAGGGCAGCATTTGTTATTGGAATTGCGCAATCCGGTAGAGAAGATGCCACAGTTTGTGGATGGAATTCCGGTTTCTGCAAAGGAAGGGCATGGAATTGGAGTGAAAAGTATCATATATTATGTGGAGCGGATGAAAGGACAGTATCAGTTTACTGTGTCGGAGCATGTGTTTATTCTGAGGGTCATTATTGGAGGCAAATGGTGAAAGTCGGTATTTGTGATGATGAGATGTGTTTCATTGAGACAATTCGTCATCTTATAGGAGAATGGAGCCGGGAGAATGCGGTTCCGGTTACAATATATGAATTTACGAATGGGGATGATCTGATAAAAGCGCATCAGGAGCAGTGTATGGATCTTATTATTCTGGATGTGATCATGCCATTATTAAACGGAATTGATACAGCACGTGAGTTGCGGTTGTCAGATATGAAGGTGCCGATTATATTTCTGACATCGTCGAGGGAATTTGCAGTTGAATCATATGATGTCAGAGCGTTTCATTATCTGATGAAGCCGGTTGATGCAGCAATGTTTTATAAAGTGATGGATCGTTTTCTGACAGAATGTAAAGCTAAAAAAGAGACTGTCTTTGTCAGAATTGCAGGGGGAAACTGCAACATTACGTTAGATGAGGTAGAGGTTTTGGAGGCACAGAATAAGCAGGTTGTCATCTATTTTGTAAATGGGACTACTCTGGAGATCAAAGAATTATTCTCAGAATGTGCCAATGTGTTTACCTTGGAGAAAGGATTCTACCGATGTCATCGAAGTTATATTGTGAATATGAATTATATTGAGCAGTTCACGAAGACGCAGGTAATTACCAAAGGTGGGGTACAGGTTCCGATATCGAGAAGTAATTATGTTGCATTTAAAGAAGCCTATTTTTGTTATATGTTTGAATAAGAATGGCAGATGATCAGTTGAACACCTGCCATTCTTTGTGTTGATAGTCGTGGATAATTGTATATTCTATGTTAGTCGGTTGAGTTACTGCTTGATCTTAACTTTCTTAACGCTGCTCCACTCACCATAGATCTTTTGATTTCCTTTTTTTGTGAAACTTCGGATCCTTACGTAGTAAGTTTTCTTGAATTTTAATTTCTTAATTGTCTTAGAAGAAGCTTTTGCTTTTACAGTGATGGTCTTCAAAGATTTTGTGAATTTTTTGTTTAATGCATACTGAATCTCATAACCCTTCACGCCGGTCTGTTTTGTCCAGGTGATTTTTATCGCATTTCCTTTTTTGTTAACCGGTTTCAAATCTTCTACACTGTCAGGTTCTGTAGCCGGAGAGGATGTAGCAGTCTCTTTCTTTGCTGCAGGTTTCTGGGTAGATGGTGCCTGCGTTGTCGCCTGTTGCTGGGAACCTGGCTTAGAATTATTCTGTTGTGTCTGATTAGAGGAACTGCCTGTCTTTGGAATTGTCTTTCCGCGGGAGATAGTTCTCTTACAGTCTTTACAGTAGGTGTCACCGGTATAACCATCGGTTGTTGCTGTTGCTTCTTTCTTATTGCGAATTTCGGTGTTGACGTGGTTCTTTGAATCCTTTGGAATAGATATGATCTCTGTTTTGTCACAGATCATACATTTGCGGGTCTGACTGCCCTTCTTGACACAGGTAGAAGGTTCGAGTACATTGCCGTTCATCCATTCATGCTGGCATTCATCATCTTCCTTCTCCCATTTTGCATAAAGGGTAACATCGCCTACACTGCCTTTTGGAATTTCGTCGATCTGCTTAGTGTATTGGTCATCTAAGAACCAGCCGAGGAAGATATATCCTTTTCGTGTAGCTGCTTTCAATTCGATCGTGTCATTCTCGGAAGTATAAGTAGATGGGTTGTCCGCATGGTTCGTACCACCTGTTAATTCGTATGTGATTGTATAGGTACCCGGGGTATCCGGTTTGTCCGGCTTGTCCGGATCCGTCTTGTTTTCCTTCCAGATTGCATATAAGGTGACGGTTGCATTGTCTTTGTCTGCAAGGGCACGAATGCTTTCCTGATCCTTATAGGACTGCCCGCTGCCGTCTGCCTTAGTATTCCAACCGACAAAGGTATAGCCCTCTTTGGTATAGGTGTTGGCTGTCAGGTTAAATGTGATCAGTTCGATTGGATGTATCTCATCTGCCATCTTTCCTGAATCGGCACCGTTTCCGTCATAGACTATGGTGTAGGAGCCCTGTGGGTAAGAGACGGTACGTCCGGACCATACATATTGTGATTTCTTTGCCATTTTTCTGATATCGGATGCAGGGAGTTCTGAGTAGACTCTTGTTACAATGTCTGTTCCGTCCTGGGCGAAGGCACAATCGCCTAATGTCTTCAAAGTGCGAGGGAGATAAAGGTTACACATCTTTTTCATACCCATACAGCCGTAAGCATCGATGTCTTTAACATTGGTATTGGTCAGATCCAATGTCTCAATAGCGGTACCATCTAATGCGAAAGCTTCAATCTCCTGCAGAGATGTCGGGAATGTGATCTCCTTCAATGCACTGCAGTCCCGGAATGTACTCTGTCCGGTTGTTGTAAACGTAGAATCCGAGAAGTCTAATTTCTTAAGGCTAGAGCACTTATAGAATGCATATTCGGAAATTGAGTTGATATTGGCACCGGTGCAATCTACGGTCTCAAGTGCGGTACAGCCTGTGAAAGTAGAGATACCGATATACATTTTCTCATGTTTACCAAAAATAACAGACTGCAATGAAGTACAATCCTTAAATGTTTCCGATCCAACAGAAGTAAGGTTGGTACCGGTGAAATCTACTTTGGTAAGGGAAGTACAACCACTGAAGACGCCGCTTGTAAATTCTGTAAGGGATTTTGGCATGTTGATCTCTTCGAGTGCAGTACAGTCCTTAAATGCTTTTATATCCATATAAGTAATGGTATCCGGTAATTTGACTGTTTTTAATCTGGTACAACCTTCAAAAGAACCGGGAGAAGTTGTCGTTGGAGTTGCTAATTTCTTCAATGCGGTCTTGCTGAGATCCACGCTTTCGATATTGGTACCTGCAAAGCCGGCATAGATCCGGGTAATTGGAATACCGCCGATATTATCAGTGTCTACAACAAGAGATTTGGTTGAAGTGTCGTATGCTTTTACAATACTCATGAACCAGTTCTCAGTGTTCTTCCATTTGCTATAGGATAATCCCGTATTGTAATCACTGGCACAACTGCGGTATGAATAGTAGATACCATCCTTTTTCAGGTTCGGAACGGAATAAGGATAATATTTCGCTTTGGAATATTTGTTTGTGGCAAACATGGAAACCTTCATATCAAAACAATTATTGAAATTATAGATTGCTGCAGCACTTGTGGTATCTTCTTTCCATTCATCCGTTAGTGTATAGCGATTAAGGCTGCCGACAGTCGGGTCAATGTAGATCCATCTTTTTGTGTCTGCATTATAACATACATTATAGGCATGTGTAGCGGATATGATCTGGATAGATGGGATGCCCCGTGCATGCATTAACGTTGTTAGCAGATTGGAATATCCTTTGCACACCGCCTTCTTGCTGGTCCATACATCATATGGATTGTCAGAAGTGAGTTCCGTTCCTTCGGAGCTGTAACGTTTGTCTTTTTCGTTATAGAAAGTCCGGGTTGACACGTATCTGGTGATCTCTTTCATTTCCTTTTCTTTGGTGGAAATATCCACACGGCATAGATACAGATCAAGATCTCGCTTCATCGCATCGTATTCAGATGGTTTGTAGGTATCTGCTTTTGGATCGTCTATCAGATCCGTGTTTGCATACCCCTGGATCAATGCATCAAATTTCTGCAAGGAAGATTCATCCGTATCCGAATCGCTTGCCTGTACAATTGGAGCCTTTGTGCCCATTATCAGGAAAAGACACATTATGGCAGATAGAATGCAAGCTCTTACTGGTGATTGATGTTTGGTGATTCGTTTTTTCATAGTAGGTTACCTCCTTTGTTGTGTAATCAATCGTAAAAGGTATCATTACACTATGAAAAGAAAAATGATACCCTCTATTTGCAATAAGGATATCATATGTTTTGTCTCCAAAATCCGGATTGGTGCGAAATGCTATCTATAAGGCGTGAATGGTTTTTTACTCTTGCACAGCGTCCGTCTTCACTTACGCTGTGCAAGGATGATGGTCCTTAATAGTTTTCGCGAATCGTATGTCTATTGCGATACTCATTTACACGATCCTGAATGCGATCGTTTGGATCGAGAATGTCAGAGATCGATGCATCGTGATTCAGGTGATCAATGAGTAATGCAATGTATTTGCTCATGTCGGCAGTGATGTGCCAGTCTTTGGAAAGGAGTTCCGGTGACTGGTAAGTTAAGTTGGTTGTGATCACTTTCTCGATGATGCCATCAGCTTTCGCTTTATCAAATACGCCAAGTCCGCTTGTGAATAATCCAAACGTACATACGCAGAAGACTCTCTTTGCCTTACGAGCCTTTAACTGTTTGGCAACATCAATCATGCTTTCGCCGGATGCGATCATATCATCAATAATAATAACATCTTTACCCTCTACGGAATCTCCAAGGAATTCGTGTGCAACAATTGGATTACGGCCATTAACAACAGTAGAGTAATCTCTTCTCTTATAAAACATTCCGACATCTACGCCTAAGATGTTGGCAAAGTAGATGGCACGGTTCATAGCTCCTTCGTCTGGGCTGATCACCATTAAATGATCCTTGTCTAACTCTAAATCATGTGTTGTAAGCAATAAAGCCTTCAGAAACTGGTATGTTGGGCGGATATTTTCAAATCCGTGAAGAGGAATGGCATTCTGTACACGAGGATCATGTGCATCAAATGTAATAATATTATCGACACCTAAGCTTACAAGTTCCTGCAGACAAAGGGCACAGTCAAGAGATTCACGGCTGCTTCTTTTATGCTGGCGGCTTTCGTATAAAAATGGCATAATGACGGTAATCTTACGTGCTTTTCCGCCGCAGGCAGCAATGACACGCTTCAGATCCGCATAATGATCATCCGGTGACATTGGACATTCGTGACCGTAAAGGTTGTAGGTAATGTTGTAATTGGTTATATCTACAAGAAGATACAGGTCTTTACCACGTACGGATTCTAAGAGTTCTCCTTTTGCTTCTCCGGAACCGAAACGAGGGCATACAGACTTTACAAGGTAAGAATCCTTTTCATACCCGTTAAATGCGATCGTGGATTTTTCCACATTATTTCTGGCTGCTCTCCATCTGGAAAGATAAGAGTCTACTCGCTCACCTAAGTTAGTACAGCTATTGAGGGCGATGATGCCTAACTGTCCTACAGGAATGGTTGATAATAAATTACTGTCATTTGGCATGGTTTTGTTTTCCTCCGTTAAAATGATTGCATTATTGTTGTATTGCTTTTCTTCGTTTGGCTAAGCGAATGTTGCCGCCATAGAAGTGAAAGACCTTGTATTCTGCAAAGATCCGGGTGGTGATCCGGTCGGAATACCGTTCGGTTAGTTCCTGCAGATTAAGATTGGTAGAGATAACGGTTGATTTTCCTGTCCGCATTCTCGTATTTAATATATCATAAAGTTCAGAAGATACAAAGGAGTTTGTATACTCTGTACCAAGGTCGTCAATGATCAACAGATCACAGTTATACAGATAGCGGTAAGTGTCGCGGCTATCCGGATTCTTTCCTTTCTTCATAATGACATCACCGCAGACATCTTCAAACAGATGAATGGCAGTCTGGTAAAGCACAGTGTGCTGGGTATCTAATAAAGACTTGGCAATGCAATTGGAAAGAAATGTTTTCCCAAGCCCGGTCTCTCCATAGAATAAAAGGTTCCCGCCCTGTTTGTCAAATGATTCGATGAAAGAACGTGTCTTATTGAGAATATTATTCATATTATCATAAGGTGTAAAGGGATGCTTGCCATCCGGTTCCCTGGAATAATAACTTAAGTCAAAGTGATCGAAGTTCTCTATCTGCAGAATCCGGTCTAAAGTAGACTGGCGATACAGCAGGGAGATTGCCGCCTGTTTGAAACAACTGCAATATTCATTATCGATCCGTCCGGTATCTTTGCATAGAGGACAGGTGTAGATTGGCTGCAGATAATCGGCAGGATAACCATTTGCTGTAAGTAATTGTTCTTTTTCAGCAATTAGCTGATGGTTCTGTTCCTTGGTATCAGCCATCTTGTCGGATCCTTGTCTTAATCGGGAACGGATTGCATCAATAGAAGAAGCTGCAATGGTCTGGTCGATTTCTTTGATACGCGGAAGCTTCTCATAGACTTGCGCTTTGCGTTCCTTTTCTAATGCACGATTTTCAATTTGATTGTGGTAGTAGATGTTCATTAGTTCATCATACTGGGAATCACTAAATGCCATAATTACTGATTGGTCTCCTGTAAGAATAAATGTTCAAATTCGTCAACAACGGATGCGTCCGTTGAACTTTGATAATTGTTAAACTGGTTCGAAGAAGTCTTGTTAGATGTGGATTTCTTCTTTTTCTCCGCTGCCCATTTGCGGTCTAATTCCTCAATATCGGATAATTTGTGGACATTTTGTTTGTGCCAGCTTTCTAAGATTCCATTCACATAATTAAAGTTTGCGGAATGTGGTCTGGCAGTGATAGCCCGTTTGCACGCCTCCATAATAATATTCTTGTTAAAAGAATAGGTATTATACCAGGTGTCAATAAATGCAGTCTCGGTTGGCGTTGGAACCCGTCTTGGGATTCCTAACTGTTTCAATACTGCTACATAGATGGAGTTGTAATTCTTAGAGGCCACTTTTGCATCTTCTACAGAAACAATGCCATTTTTATACCATTCAATGGCAACTGCTTCTATGTAACGACAGCTTTTCTTATTGATGGATACACAGTATTCCACCAGATACTCTAATAACTCCGGGCTAAATGCTAATTCTTCATATATGTATAGTAAACTATGGATATCCGATTGTGTCAATGGTTTTCCAAAATATGTCTCGGTCTGGTATAACAGATTGCCAAAGTCTTCGTCCTCTTTTTTAGAAGCAACAAAGGATGGCTTATAGCTAATCTTCTTTGGAACGGCAGACTGGCTGATCTGTTCTGTCGCAGGATCTGCGATAGAAGAGGCCACATCTGTTGGCTGCATAGATGTATTGTTTCCGGATGATCTTGTCTCCTGCGTGACTGCGGTCATAGAGGCACTTGTCTTAGTCTGTGATCCGGTCGTATCGTTATTGTCCGCAGTAGAATTCGATTCTCCGGAGGCATCCGCACTAAAAAGTGACTCTAACATATCGTCTTCTGCATCCTCTTCCTTTGGGGAGAGTGGAAGCAGGGTAATACCGGTTAATTTCTTATCTTTTGTATATTCTAATTGTAATACGCCTTGTTTGATCCAATATTTGACTGCACGGCAAATATCCTTTTCTGTTAAATTAAAATGATCGGCAATTCCTGCTACGGTCACTGCGTTACCGCTGTGCAATAGTCTTACCAGATAGAGATAGATCTTTACGAACTCACCATTTGCCTCAGTCATATAGTAGTCGATAAAGAAGTCTGAAACAGCAGAATAGGTCTCCTTATTTTTTGTTGTGATTGTTATCGTATCCACTGAATTTTCCTCCTTTTTTCATAAGCAAATGGATTATAGCATAGTGCTTTCAAAAAGGAAATAGAACGCTTGTTTCCTCGCTTGTTTAGTCGTTAAATGTGGAAAATGTGGATAATGTGGACAACTGGTAGACATAATCTGTTATCTGTTAGTATCTCTTATAAAATGATTTGTATTCTAGTGTGTTGCTGTCATTTGATGCAGACCAGGGTAATCTTTTATGTAAACAGAAATATCCACAACCTATTCCTCCGCTAGGAAGGAAATTGGATTGTGGATATTGTGCATAACTATTTTCCAAGCAGCTCTTCGCCAATTAAATAGACATCTCCGGCACCCATAGTTATCAACAAATCATTTTTTTTGCAATTTATTAATAAATAATTCTCTACGGCTTCAAAGGAGCTGAAATATCTGGCATCGGTTCCTAATTCTTTGATTCGTGCGGCTAAGTCTTTGGCATGAACTAAGCCGGTATCTTTCTCGCGGGCTGCATAGATATCAACAACGATAACGTGGTCAAAGCCCTTCAGCGCATCTGCAAATTCCTCAAATAATGCTTTGGTACGGGTATAGGTATGTGGCTGGAACACAACCCACAGCTCATGGTGTGGAGTATGTGCTGCGGTAGTAAGGGTAGCCTTGATCTCGGTTGGATGGTGTGCATAGTCATCAATCACGGTAACATTTCCCAAGGTTCCTTTCAATTCAAAACGGCGATGCGCACCGCCAAAGCAGGCAAGGCCGGCTAAAGTGTGTTCACGGTCAATGCCAAGTAAGTCGGCAACGGCAATTGCGGCCAGAGAGTTGGTTACATTGTGTGTTCCACCGATGTTCAGATGGACACGTTCACAGGACTTGCCGTCTACAACTAAGGTATAATTCATGTGTCCCTTCTCATCTGCTTCAATGTCAGCAGCCGTGTAACGGTTTGAATCCTTCATACCAAAGGTCAGGATGCTGCAGGTCAGATCCCTGGTCACACGAGGAAGGCAATCCATATCACCGTTCACAACTAAGGTTCCGTTATCCGGAAGATTGGTTGCAAAGGTGTGGAAACTTTCAATGATCTCGTCAATGCCGCTGAAGAAGTCTAAGTGATCTGCATCGACATTTAAGATAATACTGATATATGGATAAAAGGCATGGAAACTATTTGTGTATTCACATGCTTCTGTGACAAAGTAATCGGAATGACCGACTCTTACATTGCCGCCGATGGAATCTAAGATGCCGCCAACGGAAATAGTTGGATCAACATCGGCTTCCATGAAGATCTGACTTAACATAGAAGTAGTCGTTGTCTTACCATGGGTTCCGGATACGGCAACAGAATACTTGTAATTATTCATGATCTGACCAAGGAGTTGTGCTCTGGTCAGCATTGGGATGTTCTTTGCAACGCTGGCAGCATATTCCGGGTTATCCGGGTGTACGGCTGCGGTATATACAACCAGATCAATATCATCTGTGATATTATCTGCGGACTGACCTATATTTACGATGGCACCCATCGAAATTAAATTATCAATAATATCAGAACTCTTAGCATCAGAGCCGCTGATCTTGAAGTTTTCTTTCAACAGGATCTCGGCTAATCCGCTCATGCTGATACCGCCGATTCCGATAAAGTGTACATGGTTGGGTTTACTAAAATCAATATGATACATATGAAATCCCTCTTCCTTCTATATAATACGGGTAATGGATTACCCGGGCATATCTCATTTCATTATAGTATAGCGGTGGCGGATTGACAAGGAGTTTTCGAATCGTTGTCAATGTCTGTGAAATGTTCTTGACAATGTGGTAAACAAGTGTTACCCTATATGTAAACAAATGTATACTAATCTTTTGGCTTGTGGAGTGAAACGAAAGGGGAAACCGGGAATGGAAGACAAGATTGGATTATCGAATGCAGAATGGAAGCTGATGGATTATCTATGGGAAGAAAGTCCGAAGACGATCGCCGATATGGTGGCACATTTTGAGGGGAGTACGAATTGGGATCGGCATGTGATCATTATGATGCTGAAGCGGATGGAGGCAAAGAAGGCGGTTGCTTATGAGACGGTTGGCAGGGCGAAGCATTATTATCCGATTGTAGAGCAGAGTCAGGCATGTGTGCAGGAGACCAAGGATTTCTTAGAGCGGGTGTATAAAGGAAGTATGGGGCTGATGCTGACTACGATGGTGAAGCAGGAGTCGATCAGCCCGGAAGATCTGGAGGAGCTTCGCAGAATCTTGAATGAGGGGGTGGATCAACATGATTGATACTTGTATTGCTGTTACATTTTTGTTTTTGGTGATCGTGGTGATCCGGCAGTTTTGCCGGGGGAGAATCAGCAATGTTGTGATCTATGCGTTGTGGCTGGTGCTGGCAGTGCGCCTGATCCTGCCGGGAGTCGAATATATGGGAACGCACCTGCTTGGTATGGATATCTTGACAATTTCCAGTCCGGTCAGCATTGACAATGCACAATATGCACTAGAGAAGGCGTGGAATCAGAAAATACAGGAGCGTGTGCAGCAGGAATCAGAGGGTGCAAGGGAACAGAGGCAGGTGACGGCAGATAGAGAACAGACATCCGGGCAGACGGTTGTGGATACGAAGAAACAGCAGCCCGATGTGGTGACAGAACATGAGAAGTTATCTGCAAAGGTATGGAATGTGATTGTGCAGGCGATATTTTCTAAGAGAATTTTGTATGGAATATGGCTGATTGGATTTGTGATTATTTTGGGGTTGCAGGTCGGGACGGAACACCGGATGCGGATCTTTCTTGTGGAGAACAGGGAAAGACTGGTATATCAGGGAGAACAGATTTATCGGACAAAGGGGATTGCAACACCGTTATTGTTTCGGAGCAAAGGCATGACCTTGGATATTTATGTACCGGATGTTTTGACAATGCAGGCGGTAAAAGATGCACAGGATGGCAAAGATCATAAGAATAGCGGGAAGATTGCGTTATTAGAACATGCGGTTCTTCATGAGAAGGTACATATGCGGCACGGCGATATCTGGTGGGGGTATCTGCGTAATCTCTTAGTTGCAGTTTACTGGTTTCATCCGATTGTCTGGTTGGCGGCAATTCTATCTAAGAGAGATTGTGAATATGCCTGTGATGATACGGTTATGTACCGGATGAATGAGACAGAGCGGATTGCATATGGGAATAGTCTGCTTATGTTAGTGCGGGTGGATGGAAAGGATAATGTATTTCTGACAGCAACGACGATGAAGATGAAGACTTCGGAGATGCGGATGCGGATTGAGATGATCAAGAAAGGAATACATAAGAGAACGTGGTTGCTTATATTGGTCGGTCTGGTTGTGGCTGCTGCCGGTGTGGCAGCATTTACGCAGGGGATGGATACAAACAATGATACAACAAATACCGGTCCGGTATCACGGACAATTTCGCAGGACAGACAGAAATCAGATGAGGCGGAGCAACAGCTTCGTGAAGCGAAAGAACGACAGGATGGAAAGGCTCAGGAGCTGACCGGAGTGCAGGCCACAGACACAGCACAGGAGCCATCGGGGGATGCACAGATGAAACAAGAGGAGATCGAGCGTCTGGTAGGCAAGGAGCAGCAGGCAGCCGCCGAGCATTCTATACCGGACTGGTATATGGAGTGGGAGAGTGAGCACGAAGGAGATGACGGAATGTTATCTCCGGAGGATATTCATGATGTGCAGGAGATCTTTTTATACAAAGACAATACGACACGATCTGTGCGGGATAAAGAGTTGTTAGCTATATTTGAGGATGCGTTTTCAAATCCGGTTGAGGAGATCAAGGGTGGAAGTGACTGCCCATTCACACAGACAATTTATATCCGTATGGAGGATGGTACCTGTGGAAAGGTGTTGATTGCTACGGATTCCTGTAGCATTTACTCAACGGGAGAACAGGAATATAAGTATTATTGGGATGTTATGGAGGCATTCTGGAAACAGTTTGGAATCAATTTTTGGAGATAGGGGAACCGGTCGCCAATGAGTTCTCGCCATCTGTATTTGTTGATAAAATGAAATAAATAATTGTAAGAAAATCTTCATTTTCGTACGCCCACTTTATGTTACTATTCTGCTATAATAGCAATAGAAGAAAAATGGAGGAATGGTATGAGAAGATTTTATGTAGCAGGATTGGCTGCATTTGCCGGACTCTCATTGGGTCTTTGCGGATGCAGCCTTTTTCCGGATGAGGCAGAAATAGACGATACGATACATATAGAGCATTATATACCGTATCAGCGTGAACTGGTGAAAGTAAAACGGGGAGATGTGGATGAGTCGATCACGATTATGGCAGTTTATCAGTATACGACAGAAAAGGACTATTATCTTCAGTATGTCGGGGAACCGGATCAATGGGGACTGGAAATCCATAATTATGTGACGGTCGGAGATCAGGTAAAGAAAGGGGAATTGTTAGCAGAGGCACCTTGTGAAGAGTTAGAACAACAACTTTCGGATTACCGGTTTCAGGTCATGGAGTTGCAAAAAT
>QWCE01005511.1_pt1 | contig 19239 bp, 14 predicted proteins | sample 1972531 | NCBI WGS metagenome assembly QWCE01 (sample SAMN09866716, study PRJNA288562) | Human gut metagenome isolate term4_stool, whole genome shotgun sequencing... | reverse complement strand
GTCGGCTCGGAGATTTTCTGGAACGGGATGGAAACCGGGTTGTCCAGATCGCCGCAGAGAGTATCTCCGATGTGGATATCCGGGATACCGGAAACAGCAACGATAGAACCGATGCCTGCCTCAGTAACCTCTACTTTTTTCAGTCCGTCAAATTCATACAGTTTGCTGACCTTTACTTTTTTCTTCTTGGTCAGATCGTGGTGGTTGACCAGCATAACGTCCTGGTTCACGCGGATCGTTCCGTTTTCAACTTTGCCGACACCGATACGTCCAACGTATTCGTTGTAGTCGATGGTACTGATCAGAAGCTGTGTGCCAGCTTCCGGATCGCCGGTCGGAGCCGGGATGTATTTCAGGATGGTCTCGAACAGAGGAGTCATATCCTTCGGGGTATCGTTCAGATCGAGTACTGCATGACCCATCTTTGCGGATGCGTACAGAAACGGACAGTCAAGCTGTTCGTCAGATGCATCGAGGTCCATCAGAAGCTCGAGCACTTCGTCGATAACTTCATCCGGGCGTGCTTCCGGGCGGTCGATCTTGTTGATGCAGACGATAACGGACAGATCCAGCTCGAGTGCTTTTTTCAGCACGAATTTGGTCTGCGGCATAGCGCCCTCGAATGCGTCTACAACCAGAATAACGCCGTCTACCATTTTCAGAACTCGCTCAACCTCGCCGCCGAAGTCCGCATGGCCTGGGGTGTCGATGATGTTGATTTTCGTTCCTTTGTAGTAAACTGCTGTATTTTTGGAAAGAATGGTGATTCCACGCTCACGCTCGATATCGTTCGAGTCCATGACACGTTCCTGAACCTCCTGATTGGCACGGAAAACGCCGCTCTGTTTCAGAAGCTCGTCTACCAGTGTAGTTTTACCATGATCGACATGGGCGATGATGGCAACGTTTCTTACATCTTCTCTCGTTGTTTTCATTTCTTCATTCCTCTTCCTATGGGTTGACCCTGCCGGGTTCAATTTTTCAAAATTTCAAGCCGGCCGGGAATGTTTATCACAGCACAAAGGCAGGTGCCTTGCCGTTTTGTCTCTGCTGGATGCCTGCCTATCTGAACTATTATAGCACAGAACAGAGAAAAAAAACAGGGAAGATGTGACATTTTTTGTATTGCAATGGTAGAAAATACGAAGCATGTGGTGCGGTTTTTACAGAAACATATACAAAAAATTGGGCAGAATGCTGATTTGAATAGAAATAAAAAAATCTGGAAAAAAGTGGTTCTGAAAAAGAAATGTGGTTCATACATTAGGATTATAGATCAGCAAAGTACCGATCAGAAATCAATATTCAGAAAGAAAAGACAAAGGAAGGGGATTTTCATTATGGCAGACAAGATGATTGAAAACAATCAGGTGGTTATCATGGGAGAGATTGTCTCCCCGTTTACATTCAGCCATCAGGTATTCGGAGAGGGCTTTTACCTCGTCGATGTGATGGTCAAGCGGTTGAGTGAATCGCAGGACATCATTCCGGTGATGGTCTCCGAGCGGCTGGTGGACGTATCACAGGATTACCAGGGTGAGTGGATCTGCATCAGCGGTCAGTTCCGGTCCTACAACCGCCACGAGGAGAAGAAGAACCGTCTGGTACTTTCCGTATTTGCGCGGGAATTAAGCTTCGTGGAGGAAGAGGACGATTCCGTCAAATCCAACCAGATTTACCTCGATGGATACATATGTAAACCGCCGGTCTACCGGAAAACACCTCTGGGAAGAGAGATCGCCGACCTTCTGATCGCGGTCAACCGTCCGTATGGAAAATCAGATTATATCCCGTGCATCTGCTGGGGACGGAATGCGCGGTATGCCTCTGCGTTTGCCGTGGGCGGCCACGTTCTCATCTGGGGACGGATCCAGAGCCGGGAATATATGAAGCGGCTGAGCGAGACGGAAATGGAAAAGCGGACCGCATATGAGGTTTCGGTGAGCAAGCTGGAATATAGTGAGAGTTAAAGCGCGATCCGCTGTTGACAAGAAAATTTAATGATGCTATAGTAAAAGCAGAACTGAAGTGGATAGAGGTCGCATTACTTCAAGAGTACCTTTTCGGATGCCTCAGCAGCAAAAGAAGAAGAGGAAAAGGGAAGAATGCCGAAGGACATCCGGCGCTGAACCGGTATGCTCCTGGGCGCAGGTTGAAAAAATCTGCGACTGTCATCGAGAGATGGAGAGCTATCTGATCATAGATACTGCGTATGTGTGAATTTGGAGGCGATCTTATCTGGGATGAGGCGCCTCTTTTTTTAAACGGAAAGTGAAATTTTCCGTGGGAGATAAGCTCCGGCGACTGATTTCTTATGGTTTTATCTGACACAACATACAGGAGGAAAAGAGAATGTCTATTTTTAAAGGTGCAGCTGTTGCAATTATCACACCGATGACCGAAACACAGGAAGTGAATTACGAAAAACTCGGAGAACTGATTGAGGAGCAGATCGCCGGCGGAACCGACGCCATCGTTATCTGCGGAACCACCGGTGAGGCTTCGACCCTGTCCCATGAGGAGCATCTGGATGCCATCAAATATACCGTGGAAAAAGTAAATCACAGAATCCCGGTAATTGCAGGAACCGGCTCCAACAGCACGGAGACAGCAATTTATCTGTCTCAGGAAGCAGAAAAATACGGCGTGGACGGACTTCTTCTCGTTTCTCCGTATTACAATAAAGCAACACAGAAGGGCCTGATTGCACACTTTACCGCAATCGCAGACAGCGTCAAAGTGCCGGTCATCCTTTACAACATTCAGGGCAGAACCGGCGTAAACATTGCACCGGAAACGATCGTCTATCTGTTCAACAACGTTGAGAATATCGTTGCAGTCAAAGAGGCTTCCGGAAACATTTCCCAGGTCGCAAAAATTATGCAGCTGACCGATGGAAAGATCGATCTGTACTCCGGAAACGACGATCAGGTTGTGCCGATCCTTTCCCTTGGCGGAAGCGGTGTAATCTCCGTTCTTTCCAACGTAGCACCGCGTGAGACCCACGACATGGTACAGAAATTCCTCGACGGCGATGTGGCCGGATCCAGAGAAATCCAGCTGAGAGCACTGCCGCTCATCGATGCGCTGTTCTGCGAAGTAAACCCGATTCCGGTAAAAGCAGCGCTGAACCTGATGGGCAAAGAGGTTGGACCGCTTCGTCTGCCGCTGACCGAGATGGAGCCGCAGAACCAGGAGCGCCTGGCAAAGGCTATGAAAGATTTTGGAATCAAACTGGCTTAAGTTAAGAATACACGAAGTAAAGAAGGAAAAAGACAATGGTTAAAATTATTATGCATGGCTGCAACGGCCATATGGGACAGGTCATCACCGGCCTGGTAAAAGAAGATGCAAATGCAGAAATCATAGCCGGAATCGATATGAACGACAACGGCCAGAACGATTATCCGGTATTCAAAAGCCTGGCAGAATGCGATGTTCCGGCAGACGTAGTCGTTGACTTTTCTTCCTACAAGGCAGCCGACGCACTGCTCGATGCCTGCAAGGAGAAAAAACTTCCACTCGTCCTCTGCACCACAGGCCTCACCGAGGATCAGCTCAAAAAAGTGCAGGAGACCAGCAAAGAAATCCCGGTTCTCCGCTCTGCAAATATGTCCCTTGGTGTGAATACGCTGATGAAACTGGTACAGGCAGCTGCAAAAGTGCTTGCCGAAGCAGGCTTTGATATGGAGATCGTGGAGAAACACCACAATCTCTGCTGTACGCGGCGGCACCATCGTCGGCGACCACGACGTCATCTTCGCAGGCCCGGACGAGGTTGTTACCCTGTCCCACAGAGCATATTCCAAAGGAGTTTTCGGAAAAGGAGCTGTAGAGGCTGCAAAATTCCTGGCTGGAAAACCGGCTGGCATGTATGACATGCAGGATGTCATTGCTGCGAAATAAGGCAGAAACAGGGAAAAAGTGAATAGAAACCAGAAAGTGCGCAACGAAAATGCGAAACGTTGCGCACTTTTTCTTTTCTTACAACGGGATTTTCGGAATTGAGGAAGTTATTTTGCAGAATATTTGGCAGAATACACAAGAAAAAATACGGAATATCAAAAGAGAACGTGAAAATCGCAAACGGTAATGGAAAAATCAATGCGCAACAAGGTAAAACGCTAAAGTTGCGCGTTTTGCACAAAAAATAGTAAAACAGTATATTTCGACAAGAAATATCTTATAAAAACTGCGAATTGTAAACAATATGCCGAAATGATATGATAATGGCACAAAGAAAAATAAAGAGTTGAGCAACAAAAAGTTGCGCAAACAAGAAAGGGAATGAGAAGATGAAAAAGAATGGTTGGAAAGGGTTTTGCAAAAAGCTCTACAAGTACCGGGTATTTCTTCTGATGCTTGCACCGGCAGTAATTTATACCCTGATTTTTTCCTACTACCCGATGACAGGAATTGTAATGGCATTCAAAAAATACTCCTACGCAGGAGGTATCTGGGGAAGCCCGTGGAACGGATTTGATAACTTCAAGTTCTTCTTTAAATCAGGACAGGCCGGACTCGTTACCAGAAATACCGTGCTGTATAATCTGGCATTTATTGTGATCAACACGACGATGCAGATTGCCGTTGCCGTGCTTCTGACCGAGATCCGCAACAAACATTACCGTAAGATCACACAGTCGCTGATGTTTCTGCCGTATTTCATTTCCTGGGTTATCGTAGGAGTTATGGCATTCAATATTTTCAGTTCCGACTACGGTTTTCTGAACCGACTGATTGAAACCTTCGGTGGAACACCAATCAAGTTTTACACGACACCAAAGGCATGGCCGTTTATCCTTGTCTTCTTTAATGTATGGAAGGGAATCGGATACGGTTCTGTTATGTACCTGGCAGCAATTATGGGAATTGACACTTCGATTTATGAAGCAGCCCGCATCGACGGAGCAAACGTGTTCCAGCGAATTTTCAAAGTAACAATCCCGATGATCATGCCGACCACAATCATCCTGCTTCTGCTATCCGTCGGAGGCATCTTCAAAGGAAACTTTGATATGTTCTACAACTTGGTTGGAAGTAACGGTCTTCTGTACAACTACACCGATGTAATTGATACCCTGACGTTCCGTGCCTTAATCAGCAGCAACGACTTCGGAATGTCCGCAGCTGTTGGTCTGTATCAGTCGGTACTGTGCTTTATCACTGTCGTAATCGTAAACAAACTGGTTGGTCTTTATGATAAAGACTACACCTTATTCTAGGAGGGATGAAAAGTGGGATCTTCCAGTCATACAAGTAAAATCAAAAGAGGAAAAGATGCGGTTGCACTTGATATCATCGCGTACGGATTCTGCGGAATCATCGCGCTGGTCTGCCTCGTTCCTTTCATCATGATCGTATCCGGCTCGTTTTCTTCGGAATCGGCCATTATCCAGAACGGTTTCAGCCTTCTGCCGCAGGATTTCAGCCTGGAGGCATACAAAACCGTATTTAAAGATCCTATGGTTGTCTTCCGCGCATACGGCACGACCATCGGTCTGACCATCGTCGGAACGGTACTTGGTCTGCTGCTGCAGACTATGACAGCTTATGTACTGTCACGCAAGGAGTTTGAGTGGAGAAATCAGTTTTCGTTTTTCTTCTACTTTACCACTTTGTTTTCCGGCGGTCTTGTTCCGTACTACGTACTGATGACACAGACCCTGAATCTGCGGGACAGCTACCTTGCACTGCTCCTTCCGCTGCTGTTCAGCGTATACAACCTTCTGATCATGAAGAGTTACATCGTGGGACTTCCGGATTCTCTGATTGAAGCGGCCAAGATTGATGGCTGCGGCGAGTTCCGTATTCTGTTCCGGATTGTAATGCCGCTGATCAAACCGGCACTTGCTACCGTGGGCCTCTTCATTGCACTGGCTTATTGGAATGACTGGTACAATGCGATGCTGTATATCAAAGACACGAACAAGTATCCGCTGCAGTATTTCCTGTATCAGCAGGTTAATGATATCGAGGCATATAAAAAGCTTCTTGCAAACAACGCCGCAGGCTCTGCCGTCAGCGCAATCTCATTGCCGACCCAGTCCCTGAAAATGGCACTTACCATTGTAGTAACCGGCCCGATCGTTCTGGCATATCCGCTGGTACAGAAATATTTTGTACAGGGTATCACAATCGGAGCAGTCAAAGGCTGATACAAATCATGTTAATTTAACTGAATCAAGTAAGTCCCCTGTTTCCATTGCGAAAAGCAATAAGCAGGTGGGTGGGGACTTGCTTGTATCAGGAGGAGTGCAAGCTCCTTTTGCTTGTATCAGGAGGAGTGCAAGCTCCTTCTGATAAACTGCGGAGCAGTTATTCGGTTATGAGCAAGTAGCAAAGCGGATTGCGAATATCCGCTTGAATTACACATTATATTTATGAAGGAGGTTCTTTATGAAAAAGAGCACAAAAAAACTGGTATCTGTATTACTTGCATCCGCAATGGCAGCCGGCATGCTGGCAGGATGCGGTTCCGGCAACGGAAAGGGAAGCACGGGCGACAGCAAAAGCAGCTCCGCAGCTTCCGGCACATCGGGAGACAACCTGAATGCAGACACTTCGGAGCATGTCGATCTGACGATGTATCTGATCGGCGACCGTACCCCGGATTTTGATGAGGTTTACGCCAAAATCAATGAGATTCTGGAAGAGAAGCTGAACTGCTCTCTGAACGTAGAATTCCTTTCCTGGGGCGAGCATGACACGAAATATTCCCTGCTGTTCTCCTCACAGGAAGATTTTGACCTGATCTTTACCGCATCGAGCTGGTGCCATTACGAGCAGACCGTTTCCCTCGGCGGATTTGCACCGCTTTCTGAGGACTTTATCAAAACGTATGCACCGGATATCTGGGAGGTTGTTCCGGAAATGGCATGGGAGCAGGCAAAGATTGACGGACAAATCTACATGGTTCCGAACTATGCCAACGAGTTTGGTCAGGAAGTTCTGGCAGTGCGCGGTGACCTGATGGAAAAATACGGTATGGATGATATTACATCCTGGGATGACCTGATGAAGTTCTACAAAGCATGTGCAGCAGACGGTATCTATGCAAGTCAGGGCGGACCGTGGTATCCATTCTTCCAGTCCCAGGGCTACTCCACAACGGGCGGAGCACCGAAGGGCGGCGAGCTGATTCTGTATCATACCCAGGATCCGAAAGATCTTGAATTCCAGTACATCGGTGAATGGGATGCGTTCCGTGAGTACTGCCAGGAGATGAAAGACCTGGTAGACGCCGGAGCATGGTCCAGCGACGTATTAAACAGCAGCGATGAGAGACAGACCGGACTTCTGACCGGAAGAACAGCAAGCATGAGCTGGAATCTCGGAACCTGTCTTACCTACGGAAAACAGGCAAATGAGGAACATCCGGATTGGAATGTAACGATGGTAGACCCGAACAAAAACCTGTCGAAAAAAGTAAACTCTTACATCAACAACGGTGTTGCCATCAACGCAAACAGTAAAAACAAAGAGAGAGCCATGATGGTATTAAATGAATTCTACACCAACCCGGATGTTTACGATCTGGCTATGCTCGGTATCGAAGGAAAGCACTGGGAAGCAGTCGGTGATGATCAGTACAAAGTTATTGATGAGAGCGGCTATGGTGTAGCAAGTAACTGCAACTGGGGATGGAACAACTGCACCATCCAGAGAGAGGAATATCTTGAGAACAGAACGGCTCTGGACGACAAGTATGAAAGCATCAAAGATGCCTTCAACAACAACATCAAAGAAGATCATGTTTACGACGGATTTAACTTTGATTCCAGCAATGTAAGTACACAGTTTGCAGCAGTAGAGGCAGCCATCGACAATTATTATAACCCGCTGATCAACGGTCTCGTTGACGATGTGGACGCTTCCATCGATGCCATGAACGCAGCTATGGACAGCGCCGGAATCCAGGATATTCTGGATGAGATGAACCGTCAGGCAGCAGAGTATGTAGCGGAGAAAGAAGAAAAATAAAACAGTAAAATAAAACAGGGAATGGACGCGCTGGTCTGCCAGAAGCTCCGGCGCGGCCGTTCCTTCTTTTAGAGATCAAGTGATGGTTCAAAAAGCTTTGAGGGATGACTTGATTTCTAACAGCATTCGTATTAAATATAAAAATATAGGAATTTTTCAAATTTAACAGAAAGTGACAGGGTATTTTTATGACACTGGAGGAAATTGCAAAAGAGATAGGGGTATCAAAAAGTACCGTTTCCCGTGCACTGTCCGGTAAGGGCAGAATCGGAGAGAAGACCAGAAACCGGATTCTCGAGGTGGCAAAACGGGGAGAAGAGCGGGAGGAGATGGCGCGGACCCGAACGGTGACGCACAACATCGGCGTGGTACTGCCTTCAGACGTTTATTATGGAAGCGGTGTTTATTTCCAGAACTGTCTGCTCGGCGTCTGCGAATCGGCATCGATGCTCGGGTACAATGTGCTGATTACGACGAGCAACGCGCATGATATTTCAGAGCTGCAGTCGCTGGTGGAGTCGAACCGGGTGGATGGTATGCTCCTGACACGTGCGCTTGAGGATGACCGTGCGCTGCAGTATTTAAGTCAGGCAAATTTCCCGACAGCACTGACGGGAACATGCCGGTATGACAACATTATCCAGGTGGATACCGACAATGAGGGTGCGGCAGAGAAAATGACAACGCTGCTGATCGGAAAGGGATTCCGCAGATTTGCGTTTCTTGTCAAGGATATGAGCTATAACGTAGACCGCAAGCGTCACGAAGGTTTCTGCCGGGCGCTGATTAAAAATGGAATTTCCGAGAAGGATCAGCTTTTCTACAATGGTTCGATCCGTATGGAGTTTCTGGATGCGATCATTGAAAATATTATATCCAAAAAAGTGGAATGCATCATCTGTGGCGACGACGAGATTTGTACGATGGTGATGTCCCGGCTCCAGGCGGAAGGCTATCGAATTCCCAAGGACGTCGCGATTGCTTCGCTCTACAACAGCACCAATCTGGACTGCTATTCCCCTGCAGTTACAGCAGTCAGTGTGGCAGCATCCCAGATGGGAGGCACAGCCGTGCGTCAGCTGATCCAGCGGCTCCGAGGGGAAAATTATGAGAAGAAGACGATGCTGGATTACGACATTTTATTCCGAAAATCGACAAACTAACGTAGCAGGGAGGACAGAACAATGGAATTTCAGAAGGGAATGGATCTATCTTTTATACCGGAGCTGGAAGATGCCGGAGTACAGGTGAAGGACTTTGACGGAACTGTTATGGATCCGCTGGATCTCGTTCAGAAATACGGGGTAAATTCCGTACGGCTCCGTATTTGGAATGCGCCGGAGCATGTCAGGGAGTCCGGCGGATACTGCAGCTATGCGCATACACTGGCGATGGCAAAACGGATCCGGGCACATGGCATGAGCTTTATGCTGGATTTCCATTATTCTGATTTCTGGGCGGATCCCGGTCAGCAGAGAAAGCCGAAAGATTGGGAAAACTTAAGCTTTAAAGAATTAAAAGAGGCTGTTTTTTCTTATACAAGAGATACGCTGACGGCATTAAAAGAGGAGGACGTTCTGCCGGATATTGTTCAGATCGGAAATGAGATCCGAAGCGGCCTTCTGTTTCCGGACGGAGAGCTGCCGGATTATACAAAAATGGTACAGCTTGTAAATGCCGGAATCCGCGGTGCGCGGGCTGCAGCCGGAAAAGATGAGATGCAGGTTATGATCCATCTCGACCAGGGCGGACGGTATTTCTATCTGAAAGAGTGGTTTGACTGTTCCTTTGAGGCAGGACTCGAGGATTTTGACCTGATCGGACTTTCCTATTATCCATTCTGGCACGGCACTTTCACGGATCTGAAAGAGACAATGACGAAGCTGATCCAGGATTACAAAAAGCCGATTATGGTCGTTGAGACGGCGCATGCATGGAGAAAGAGTGCGCATGGGTTTATCGATGAACAGCAGGAAAAAATCGCAGGATTTCCGGCGACGCCTGCCGGACAGAAGCAGGTGCTGGATCTGGTTGCCAATATCGTTGCTTCGCTGCCGGATGAAATGGGGCAGGGTATCTATTACTGGGAACCGATCTGTGTTCCGAAAGACGGTGAGGGCGGCTGGTCGGAAAATATGGGTCTGCTGGAGGAGAAGGGAACCATCATGGAGGGCATTCGTTCTTTCCTGTTTACACGGAATGATGCCTGTCCGGAAAAACCGGCCAAGATTTACGAGCCGGAGCCAATGACCGTAGTAAAAGACGAAGCATGCGGTCTGCCGGAGATGCTCCCGGTTTTGCTGTATGACGGAATGGTGGAGCAGCGGCGGGTAAACTGGAACGAAGTGCCGGACACACGCGTGACAGGCGAATATGATGTGACAGGAAATGTGGAAGGTGTTCCGTTTGCTGCACATGCGAAGATCTGCGTGGTGGAAGAGCTGCCGGAGGCGGAGAATCTGTTGCTCGATGTCGGCTGGGAAGACGGCCTGGCGCGCTGGAACGTAGAAAAATCCGAGGATGCCGTTGCAGTACAGCTGTTTCCGGAGTTTGTCGATCCGTTCCCAGCTCCGCCGGTGAATGCGGTACGCGTAGAAGCACCGAAAAACTTTACGTTTTCGATCTGCCAGACGGTAAAGGTACAGGAGGCAGGAACGTATACATTATCTGTTGCCTTTCAGGGAACCGATACAACAAATGTGGATGTGCGGCTGTTCCTCAATACGGAAGAGGGAAAAGAAGAGACTGTGATTCATCCGACAGAACATGCATGGACCGGCTACAAAGTGACATGCGAAATCAGAAAACCGCAGGAAGTCACTGCCGGAATCCGAATTTCATCGCCGCCGATGTACGGCATGATGCGGAATTTCTGTCTGCAGACAGTAAAAAGAGAGGGACAATAAGACGATGAGAGCAGAGTACAGCTATTGCAGGGATTATCTGATTAAAAATGGAAAACCGTGGTTTCCGGTGATGGGCGAAATGCATTACAGTCGGTACCGCAAAGAGTGGTGGGAGGAATCACTGCGCAAAATAAAGGCGGGCGGAGTTTCTGTCGTCTCGGCCTATGTGATCTGGATTCACCACGAGGAAGAGGAAAATGTGTTTGATTTTGAAGGATGCCGGGATATCGGAACGTTTGTAAGACTGTGCCGGAAAGTCGGACTGTCGGTATTCTTGCGTATCGGACCGTTTGTGCACGGGGAAGTGCGGAACGGCGGATTCCCGGACTGGATCATCGAGAGAGAGAAAGAGGGCATGGCGATCCGCTGTAACAACGAGGAATATCTTGGCTATGTCAGACGGTTCTGGAAAAAGGTTTATGCGCAGGTCGATGGATGCATGGAAAAGGACGGCGGTCCGGTGATCGGTATTCAGATCGAGAATGAGTACGGCCACGTCGGCGGTCTGCAGGGACCGGAGGGCGAGGCGCATATCCGCACATTGACAGCAATGGCAAAGGAAATTGGCTTTGATGTGCCGCTGTACACGGCGACCGGTTGGGGCGGAGCCTGCATCGGCGATCTGCTTCCGGTCATGGGCGGCTACTGTGAAGCACCATGGGATCAGAGAACGTGCGAGATTGAGCCGAACGCAAACTTTGTGTTCAGCCACACAAGGAACGATGCACTGATTGCGTGTGATCATCATGTGGAAAATGCAAACAGTTACAACGAGGAGGATTTTCCGTTTTTGACGGCAGAACTTGGAGGCGGGCTTCAGGTTACCATGCACAGAAGACCGGTGGCGAAGGGATGCGATGTCGGAGCGATGTCTACCGTAAAAATGGGAAGTGGAGCAGGGCTGCTCGGCTACTATATGTACCACGGCGGCAGCAATCCGAAGGGAAAACTGTCCACCCTGCAGGAGAGCCGCGCGACAGGATATCTGAACGACCTGCCGGAGATCAATTACGATTTCAACGCGCCGATCCGGCAGTACGGAACAATCTCGGACAGCTATCGGGAGATCAAGCTGCTGGCGCTGTTTTTGAATGATTTTGGCGAGGATATGGCCTCACTTCGGTCTGAAATTCCAACGATAAGGATTCTGCCGGGAGATATGCACACGGTTCGGACAGCGTGCCGTCACGATGCGGACCATGGATACGTCTTTTTTAACAATTACCAGAGAAGATGGAAGATGGATGATCATCCACAGGTGAAACTGGAGGGACTCCTGGATGGAAAAGCGAGCGTGGGATTTCCGGCATTTGACCTGAAAGAGGGAATGTATGGATTTTTTCCGTACAATATGAAACTAAACGATGCGGTTCTTCACACGGCACTTGCCACACCGCTCTGCGTTTTACATACGAAAAAGGGAGATGCGTTCGTATTTTACGGTGATCTCGACCCGCAGATTCAGTGGGAGGGCGATGCGCGCGCAGAACTCTGCCTGATTTCCCGGCAGGAGGCGCTGAATGCATGGAAGGTGCATCTGGATCAGGATTATCTCGTTCTTTCCGAAAATTATGTCTGGGAAGAAAACGGTGAGCTTGTTGTGACAGGCAGTGGAAAAACCATGATCGCTGTGTATCCGGCAGTGGAAAAAGGCATTGTGGATTTCAAAGAGTGTGGAAAAAGAGGAAACTTTACGCTGTATGAGCGTATTTACAAAGCACAGGAGCCGGAGGCAGAGCTTGTCTGCAAAGAGCAGGATAAAGAGAAAGCAGTATACGAACTGAAGCTTGCTTATCCGGGCGAAAAAAATTATCACGATGCGTTTGCTTTTCTGACCTGGTACGGAAACCGTATGGAAGTGTTTGATGGGGAAGAGAAAATCAACGATTATTTCTATACCGGTCAGGAGGCCCTGTTAAGCCTTGGCTATTTTGAGTTTCCGGAGAAACTGAAACTCGTTGTCTATCCTCTGCATCCGGGTGATCCGATTTTTCTGGAAAAGCAGCCGGATGCAGCGGATGGATGTGCCTGCAAAATTGAGAAGCTGCACGTGGAGACGATATTTCGATGAACAGAGAAAGGAAAACGAACATGAACCAGAGTGGATTTATCTATGGAGGGGATTATAACCCGGAGCAGTGGCTTGCGATGCCGGAAATTCTGGAGCAGGATATCGAATATATGAAGGAGGCGCATATCAACGAGGTGACGCTTGGTGTCTTTTCCTGGTCTGTGCTCGAGCCGGAGGAGGGTGTATACCACCTGGAATGGCTGGAAAAGATCATGGATCAGCTGTATAAGAATGAGATTTCAGTAATTCTCTCGACACCGTCTGCAGCACGCCCGAAGTGGCTTGCAGACAAATACCCGGAGGTACTGCGCGTAAACGCGGACCGCACGAAAAATCTGTTCGGCGGACGCCATAATCACTGTTATACTTCGCCGGTTTACCGGGAAAAGGTGGGGAAAATTGATCGCCTGCTGAGCGAGAAGTTTGGAAAGCACCCGGCGGTAAAAATGTGGCACATTTCGAATGAACTGAGTGGAGAATGCCATTGCCCGCTCTGCCAGAAGGCATTTCAGGGGTGGCTGAAGAAAAAATATGAGACGATTGATGCATTGAATATGTCGTGGAATACAACGTTCTGGAGCCATTCGTATCAGAATTTTGAGCAGATTGAGAGTCCGTCCCCAAAGGGTGAGATGGGGCTTCACGGACTGAATCTTGACTGGAAACGGTTTGTGACAGATCAGACAGCAGACTTTGTTGCCTGGGAAAAAGCAGCGATCCGCGCGGGCGGTTCCGAACTTCCGGTGACAATCAACATGATGTATGATTTCCAGGGACTGAATTATCATAAGTTCAAGGATCTGATTGATGTGGTGTCATGGGATAATTATCCGACCTGGCACAAGGAAGCAGAAGAGGTGACTGCGCTTGATGCGGCACTGCAGCACGATTTTATGCGGAGTTTGATGAAAAAACCGTTCCTTCTGATGGAGTCCTGCCCGACAAGCACGAACTGGCAGAGTGTCAGCAAGCTGAAACGGCCTGGGCTTTTAAAGGCGGCATCGCTGCAGGCAGTGGCGCATGGTTCCGACAGTGTCCAGTATTTCCAGATCCGCCAGAGCCGCGGTGCGAGCGAGAAGTTCCACGGGGCGGTCATTGACCACTACGGCGGAAAGGATACGCGCGTGTTCCGTGAGGTGACAGAGACGGGCGAGGCGCTTTTGGATCTGGCGCAGATTGCGGGAAGCACGACGAAGGCACAGGCTGCAATTTTGCATGACTGCGAAAGCCGCTGGGCCATGGAGGATGCGCAGGGACCACGGAATATGGGACTGCATTACATGAATACCGTGAAGAAAGTATATGGCGGTCTTCGGAAACTGGGTGTGAATGTGGATTTCCTTGATATGGAGGAGAGTCTTTCCGGCTACCGGATTGTCTTTGCACCGATGCTGTATCTGTTTCGGGCCGGAATTGAGGAAAAAATCCGGAATTTCGTGGCAGACGGCGGCACCTTTGTGATGACATACTGGTCGGGAGTTGTGGATGAAAACGACCTCTGTTTCCTCGGCGGAACCCCGCACGGACTGATGGATGTATTCGGCCTGCGGAGCACCGAGCTGGACGCATTGTATGATCAGGATGTGAATGCGGGTGTGGGAGAAGGAAAGACATATGAAATCCGAAATTTCTGCGACCTGGTAAAAACGAACGGTGCCGAAACGCTGCTGGCATACCGTGACGATTTCTATGCGGGATATCCGGCACTGACGAAAAATGTATTTGGAGAGGGCGAGGCGTATTATGTCTGCGCAGATTTTGAACAGGCATTTTACGATGACTTCTGCCGGAAATTGGCAGAAGAAAAAGGCCTGGAACGCGCGGCAGCCGAAATCCCGGAAGGGCTCGATGTTGCAACAAGGGAGGATGAGAAATACAAGTATCTGTTTGTACAGAACTACGGAGCTGAACCGGCTGCATTTCCGATGGATACGGAAACATACCAGCCGATGACGGGAGAGTATGATGGAGTGGTCAGAAGATTTGAGACGGTTGTGTTTCGAAAAGAAAAATAGAAGTTAGGGAATAGAAACAGACGGCAGGCTGTGTGTGAGTACACAGCCTGCCGTCTTTTGAATGGACGGTTATTTCAGTTCCTGTTCCGCCTTTTTCCAGACCTCTTCGTCCAGATCGGTCAGTGCCAGTGCATCGGCGAGTTCACGCACTCGTTTTACGGTGAGATAAAAATAATTCACGCCGCAGGTCAATGTCCGTTTTAAGGAACGGGCAAGGACACTGCCATGCGTTTCCAGCCCGGCGCGGTCGAATTCGGCGAGGTAGCCTTCGAGATCGTAGGGAATCTGAAAACATTCGATCTGCCATGTGCTGTTTTCCAGCGTCAGAATCGCGAAATGGGCATGGCCGCCGACTCCATCAAGCGCAAGCCCAAGGGAACCGGGATTCAGGTATGTTTTTTCGGCATATTCTCTTTGCTCCTGCTTGTGGCTGTGCCCGCCGAGCAGGATTGCGGCATCGAGATTTTCCAGATGGGACAGCAAAAGCTCCGGATGCAGACCGAAATTCCCACGGAGTTCTCCGGGCGCGCCGTGACAGAGACGAAGTGCCGGGAAGAGAGATTCGCGGCAGGTATCCGGTGTGATTTCTTCCTGCGGAACAAAAACAGGAATCAGCCGGCCTGACTCATGCATTTTTCCGATCAGAACTCCGTCTGTCGGCAGCTGTTCGAAAAATTCCAGATCCTGTCCGGTAAGATTCCGAAACGTATAATCCAAAAGTCCGCTTGTCGAGGAACCTGCCTTCCAGTTCTGCGGATGCCGGAGATTTTCCAGCAGATATTCTTCCCTGTTTCCCCGCACCAGATAGCAGGGAAACTCATCCTGCATTTCGCGAAGCACTCTCATCATCCGCTGCGGAAAAGGCCCGTCTGTCACAAAATCCCCCAGCCCGATGATACCGTCGATCTCCTGACTGCGAAGAAATGCCAGCACCTTTGCGAGCGCATAATAATTCCCGTGAAGATCACTGATTACTGCTAATTTCATGTGTCGTCCTTTCTGTGATATTGAGTCAAAAGGTGTTTTGTCCCAACATCTTGCTATATCAAAATTATAAAATGCGAGATACTGTTTCGATTTTATCAGATGGAGAGAAAGAACGCAATTTAAAAACCTGCTGACAGAAAAAGCATGTTGTGATAAGATCAAAAACAGAGAATTTTGAATGTCGGAGGAAATATATGATTCATCGGGAAGATATGCTAGAGCTGACGAGAAGAATGACACCGGCGCGAACTTCATTTGTGCGGATGGCGGGATGTTATACGGATTCGGATGGGGAGTATGACGGCAGTTTTAATATTCATTTTCTGAAACTGTCCGATTCGGAAAAAGCCAGGAATCTGGCAATTGCCAAGAAAATTCCGTTTGCAAAATCGAATGAGAAATTGCGGGAATACCATTTTACGAAAGAAGCCAGGGGGCCGGGCAGTATCTGGCAGATGCTGATGGCGCTGCGGGAATGCGGTCTGAAAAACGATGCGCTTCTGGAAACATTTTATGATATCCTGATGGAGGGGCTGCAGATTCGCGGAGCCTATGCTATTTACATGTTTTATGACCGGTATGATATTCCTGCAAAAGCCTCCGATAAAGAACGTCTGGGTGAATCAGAAGAAATGTTCCCCTATCTGATTTGCGCTATTTGCCCGCTGGTCGGGGAATACGAGCCGGGAAATCCGATCTGCGGATTTCTGTTTCCGGCATTTGTGGACCGGAGCGGGGATCTGGAACGAGTTGATATCTATACAGAGCGTGCGGCATGGGGCGATCGGATCGCTGCTATTCTTGGTGCGAAGGGGCGAAGTTTTGGCGGCAGTGATTCGGTTATGAGCAAGTAGCGAAGCGGATTGTGAAGATCCCCTTGACAGAAGGAACATCAAAAAGCTTCCCGGCGGACTTACGCCCTATCCTCTTTCGGCAAGAAGGCGCCGACCTTTAAGAAGATGAATTGCGTACGTTATTGTCCCCCAAGGGAAGCTTTTTTGTCTGAGTCGTTAATCCTGCGGTTAGCGCGCTGCGCCGGTTTTGTTTTGCGTGGCAGTTCCGCGTTCCGCCGAATCTTGTGTCTCAGGTTCACTGCCGCTTACGACATCATCCACCGCACGTCCGACATCCTCAACTCCTTCGCCGACCCCGCGTGTTACATCCCGTGCGGCATCGCCAATATCATCTCCGAGGGTATCTCCCTCCCTGGTATTTGTGCCGTCGGTGCCTTTTGTCACATCGTTTACGCTGTCGTTTGTGGTATTGCTTCCACAGGCCGTCATCCCGGTCAGCATTCCCGCCAACACCAGCATCACACACAATTTTCTGAGTTGTCTCATCTTAAGAATCTCCTTTCTTTCGCACATTCTGGAGCGTGTTTGAAAAACCATTTCCGTAATCTGCAAGCCCCAATTTGCGGCATATATTGTCCTTATTTGGTTGACGTGGCCCGCTTAAGTCGCCCTTGTTCGGCTGCCGCAGCCCGCTTAAGCACCCTCATTCGGACAAAATCTCCCACAAACTTCCGACTCGCAGCTTGAGAAAAGCCTTTTTCAGACACGCTCTAGTATTTGAAAAAGGCCGTAAAATATACGGGAAAAAGAGCTTTTCGGGAATTTTGAAAAAAATCATTTTTGCAATCTGCGAGTCTCACTTTGCGAAAATCCTTTTTCAAGCATGCTCTAAGAACTGAAGAAATCCCTTCGCACCTACGGCGCCCTGCTGCTGCTCGGTGTGACCGGCGTTCCGCTCGGTGCGGCAGTCGGTCTGATTGAGGCGCTGTTCTGCCGTCTGCTTTTGAAAGTCACGGCTGTTCGCGTGGCACATCTTTTCTGGTGTCTGCCGTTTCTCGCTATGGCAGGTCTTGTGATCGTGGCAGTCAATCAGAAATTCGGTGGCAGGGGAAAAGGAGGCATGAGTCTGATTTTTGATGTAGCGTATGAAGAGGAGACAGAGCTTCCGCTTCGCATGATTCCGCTGGCAATGCTCTCAACGGCGTTGACGCATCTGTTCGGTGGAAGTGCCGGCCGCGAGGGCGTTGCCGTTCAGATCGGTGCTGTGTTTTCCTATTTTGCCGGCAAAAAATTACCGTTTAAAAACGCGCCCGGTATCTTTCTGGTAACCGGTATGGCCGCCGGCTTTGCGGGCATGTTCGGAACGCCGATTGCAGCTGTGATCTTTGCGGTAGAGGTGCTCGCTGCGGGTGAAATGCGGTACGAGGCACTGCTTCCGGCGTTTACCGCATCTTTCTCTGCGAGCGCTGTAGCTTCCCTGCTTGGAATCCGCAAAGAAAATCTGGCTGTCCACATCAGCGAAAGCCTGACACCGTTCCTGCTGGTGCGTCTGATTACACTTGGTATTATTTTTGGAATCACAGGCGGCCTCTTCGCCTGGTGCTTAAAGCACACGAAAAAATATCTCGGCGAAAAAATCAAAAATCCGCTGGTGCGTGTTTTCTCCATCGGTGTTATCCTTAGCATTCTGTTCCTGCTTCTGTACCGCGGACGGTATTGCGGCTTTGGAACGAATCTGGTGGAAGCGGTATTTCATGGGGAAAAGGTATATGCATATGACTGGGCGCTGAAATTTATCCTGACAATTCTGACGCTGTCCGCCGGGTTTCAGGGCGGCGAGGTAACACCGCTGTTTACCATCGGAGCAACCCTGGGAGCAGTCCTTGGCAATCTGTTCGGTATTCCGGTGGAGCTTTCCGCGGCGCTTGGCTATGCGGCGGTTTTTGGCGGCGGAACCAACACCTTACTGGCGGCTATTTTCATTGGCGGCGAGATTTTTGGCTACGATTATCTGCCATATTTCTTTATTGTCTGCACCGCGGCCTACGTATTCAACCGCAACAGCTCGATCTATTCCCGCCAGAAACTGACGAAATACAGCTGCTGATAACAGAAACGTCACAAAGTTATCACACACCGTTACGTGTTACAGTTCACTGGTGCCCAGCGAACTGTAACATTCGCAACCCTCATTTAAAGTTTTGCTTCGCAAAAGGAGGGTTGCTCACACCTGAAACATGTTCTTACGCAGCGAAACAGCAAGTGTTTCACTGCTGGGTGAACAGTAACGGTTACGTTACGATACGGGTTGACGCGTTTCCGGGAATGAGGTTATACTAGAGGTATCATATACGAAAAAGGAGTAACGAATTATGAAAGGTATCGTACTTGCCGGAGGTTCCGGCACACGTCTTTATCCGTTAACTATGGTAACATCGAAACAGCTTCTCCCGATCTATGACAAGCCGATGATCTATTATCCG
>QWCE01003053.1_pt1 | contig 19268 bp, 13 predicted proteins | sample 1972531 | NCBI WGS metagenome assembly QWCE01 (sample SAMN09866716, study PRJNA288562) | Human gut metagenome isolate term4_stool, whole genome shotgun sequencing... | reverse complement strand
CCCCAACCCGCTGATCCGCTCCACCACCCCGGGTCTGGAGACCAACAAGCACGGCTGCATCGTCACCGACGGCGACGACGGCAAGACCAGCCGTGACGGCGTGTACGCCGGCGGCGATGCCGTGACCGGTGCCGCCACCGTCATCAAGGCTATGGGCGCCGGCAAAGCTGCCGCCAAGGCCATGGATGAGTACATCCGCAACAAGTAATTTCTGCCAAACGGCGCAAATCCCCTGTTTCCTTTGGGAAACAGGGGATTTTTCCTTTTTTAGGAAGACTAGACAGATTATCTATATTTCATTTACAATTCGTCCCACTTTATGGTATACTATTTCCATCTTACGAAAGCACCAGGGGCTGCCGCAGCCCTTGCTCTGTTTGCAGGAGGTGTGCCCCATGCACTCGTTATTGATCCTGGTCCTGATCCTGGACGCTCTCATCGCCGTGTCCTCGGTGCTGAACCTTGTGAACATGATGCGCGTCAACCTGATGGTGGAGGAGCGCAGGGCCGAGGCACTGACCGTGCAGCTGGTGCGCGTGTGCAAGACAAGCGCTGGCAAGGGTGGGCTGCTGTCCTCCTGGTTTGGGGTGTACGCCTGCCCCGGGGAGATCGGCACTGGTGAGTTTACCTCCACCAACCCCTACAGCAGCCCAGAGGCCGTGCCCAAAGCCACCACGGTGGTGCCCATGAAGGCCTCCGGGGTGCTGGAGCACTGCGATATCGGAGCTCACCTGGGCCGTCGTCTGGTGCCGCTGTGGCTTACGGCAGGAGGCTTTTCTCTGCTGCTGGCAGCGTTTATCCGCCTGTAAGGCATTTTCTCTGGACTTTTCGGCGTAGTGCCGACGGCCTGCCTGCTGACCCACAGGCGGACCGCCAGCACAGCGCCGGGAAAATATAAGTATAAAGGAAGGCAATTATGGAACTACTGAAACTACTTGGCATTGTCATCGTCATCGCTGGCTTTGCACTGAAGCTGGACTCCATTCTGGTCATTCTGGTGGCAGCCGTTGTGACTGCACTGGTTGGCGGTCTGGGCCCGGTCACTCTGCTGGAAACGCTGGGCAGCACCTTTGTGGCAAACCGCAGCATGGCCATCTTCATCATCGTGATGCTGGTCACCGGCACGCTGGAGCGCAACGGCCTGCGTGAAGCAGCCGCTGCCCTGATCGGCAAGTTCAAGGGTGCCACCTCCGGCCTGGTCATCGGCATCTACGGCGTGATGCGCTCGATCTTTGCAGCCTTCAACGTGGGCTTTGGCGGCGTGGCCGGTTTCGTGCGCCCCGTCATCATGCCCATGGCCGAAGGTGCCATTGTGGCACAGGGCTATGAGCCCAATGAGGAGCATGTCGAGGAGCTGAAAGGCATGGCTTCCGGCATGGAGAACATCACCTGGTTCTTCGGTCAGGTCCTGTTCGTGGGCGGCTCCGGCGGCCTGCTGGTGCAGAGCACTTTGGCCGGCCTGGGCATCGAGGTGGAGCTGGCCCAGCTGGCTGCCATCGAGGTCCCCGTGTGCATCATTGCCACTGTGGTCGCCATCGTATTCTATGTGATCAAGGATCGCAAGATGATCCAGAAGTACTATAAGTAAGGGAGGACAGAAGAATGAGCTTTTTTATGAGTGCTGATTACAGCCTGTCCACCAAGGTGATGGAGATCATCTACTTTATCATCGGCCTGCTGTGCATCTACTGCGGTGTGAAGAACCTGAAGGATAAGGAGAACCCGGAACCCGTGGGCACCTTTATCTTCTGGGCCGTGCTGGGCGTCGTGCTTGCCCTGGGCCGCTGGCTGCCCTCTCTGGTGAGCGGCATCCTGGTGGTGGTGATGTGCATCCCCGCCATCCTCAAGAAGGTCAAGAAGGGCGCTGTCTCTGCTGCCACCAAGGCCGAGACCGAGGCCACCTATGAGAAGATCGGCATGAAGATCTTTGTCCCCACCCTGAGCATCGGCATGCTGGCCGTCGTCTGCGCCATCACCGGCATGGGCATCGGCCTGTCCGCCCTGAACGGCGTGGCTCTAGGCGTTCTCGTGGCCATCATCCTGCTGATGATCATGAACCGCGACAACAAGCCCTCCACCTTCCTGAACGATTCCGAGCGCATGCTGTCCACCGTGGGCCCCCTGTCCATGCTGCCCATGCTGCTGGCCTGTCTTGGCTCCGTCTTCACCGCTGCCGGTGTCGGCGATGTGATTTCTGACCTGGTCAGCCACATCATCCCCGAGGGCAATGTGAACGCCGGTATCGTGGTGTACGCCATCGGCATGATGCTGTTCACCATGATCATGGGCAACGCCTACGCCGCCATCACCGTGATGACCGTGGGCATCGGCTACCCGTTCGTACTGGCCCACGGCGCAAACCCGGTGGTCATCGGCATGCTGGCTTTGACCTGCGGCTTCTGCGGCACCCTGTGCACCCCCATGGCTGCAAACTTCAACACCGTGCCCGTGGCACTGCTGGATATGAAGAAGCCCATGGGCGTCATCAAGAATCAGGTTCCTGTCGCCATCATCATGATGGTGGTCCAGATCGTGATGATGATCCTCCTGAAGTGATTTTTTTGTTAGATCGAGTGATTCAATGGAACAGGCAATTCAGCACGGAGCCGATATCATTATTCGCGACTGGGTCCGGCTCCGTGCAGGCGAACGCATCCTGATCGTATCCAGCCAGAAGTATGCTGTCGAGGTGGCAGCCATGCAGCAAGCCGCACAGGCGGTGGGCAGCGTGGCGGATGTTTTGATGCTGGACGACCTGCACGAGCAGGTGGGCCAGTATTTCGATGACCGCGAGGACGCCTTTGACCCCTACAACGCCGTGATCGGTGCTGCCGAGTATTCCCTCATCACCACACGGGCCGTCAAGCGGGTCATTGCCCGCCGCAACCGGTTTTTGTCGCTGCCGCTGAGCACCCGCAACGGGCAGTCCCTGCTGAGCTACGACTTCCTGAACATGAGCCTGCCCAAAAGCAGGATCATGGCCAGCATCATCATGGCCTGCTACCAGAACGCCAGCCACATCCATGTGACCACGGAGCTTGGCACGAACCTGGATTTCAACATCGAGGGGCGTGTGCCCGGCTTCTTCAACGGCTGCTGCCACGACGGCAAGGGCCTTTCCTCTGCCAGCGTGGAAGTGTATGTGGCACCGGTGGAGAGCGACACCAACGGCACCCTGATCCTGGACGGCTCCATGGGCTATATCGGCATCGTGGACAGCCCCGTGCGGGTGGAGCTGCGCGGCGGCCGCATCGTGGAGATCGAGGACAATGCCAGCGGCAGGCGGCTCAAGCAGTTTCTGGCCCGCTTCCACGACCCGGAGAACATGGTGGTGGCGGCGGAGTTTGGCATCGGGCTCAACACCCACTCCCGCTGTGCAGGCAACTGCTACATCGAGGACGAATCCACCTATGGCACCTTCCACATCGGGTTCGGGCGCAACATCGCGCTGGGCGGTGTACAGGATGCTTCCGGCCATTACGATCTGGTCACCCACGCTCCCTGCATCTATGTGGACAACCGCATGATCATGGATCACGGACAGCTCACCGTTCTGGAGCCGTCCATTTATATCTGAGAATCGAGGCTTTTTACTATGAAGATTCTGCTCACTGGTTTCGACCCCTTTGGCGGCGAGACCGTCAACCCCGCTTTTGAGGCGGTAAAGCTGTTGCCCGACACCATCGCCGGTGCCGAGATCGTCAAGCAGGAAGTGCCCACCGAGTTCATCCGTGCCGGTGAGGTGCTGGAAGCTGCCATTCAGGCAAACCAGCCCGATGTGGTCATCTGCATCGGTCAGGCCGGCGGCCGCTCCGCCATCACCCCGGAAAAGGTGGCCATCAACCTGATGGACGGCCGCATCGCCGACAACGCCGGTTATCAGCCCATCGACGTGACCATTCAGGAGGACGGCGAGACCGCCTACTTCACTTCCCTGCCCGTGAAGGCCATGGTGCAGAACATCAAGGACGCAGGCATCCCCTCCGCCCTGTCCTACACTGCAGGCTCCTATGTGTGCAACTACCTGATGTACACCCTGCTGTACCTCATCGACAGGAAGTACCCCAACATCCGGGGCGGCTTCATCCATGTGCCTTACGCCATGGAGCAGGTGGTCAACAAGCCCCTGGGCACCCCCAGCATGGACCTGCACCAGATCGCCCGCGGCCTGGAGAAGGCCGTGGAGGCCGTTGTGAAGAACGACGCCGACCTGGCTGTGGACATGGGCACCACCCACTGAGCATCCCCGTAGAGCCCTTCAAGGCACCCGCTGTGCATCCGCATGGCGGGTGCCTTTTTTGTAATGTTTCTCATGCAGAGTGCAATCGCGTGGGGCAGGCCCGATGGCTTTTGCAAGCGGCATCGCCGCCGGGGTCGCTCCGCTGGGCCAGAGGGAGAGAGGGGTGTTTCGACTCCCCCCTCTCTCCCTCTGGACACCCCTCTCCCCTGGACGGGTTGTGGCTCCCAGCGTATGCTACGGCCCTTGAGTGGGCCTTGCATCCTGCTGGCCACGGCCCCAACAACTCCTCCCTGTTTCTGCCGCAGGCAGCGGTCGTCGTCGTTGCAAGAAAGGGGCTGCTCGCCCCTTTCAGACCCCAAAGAAGTAGGCTCCACCCGAAAATACTGAAGATTCACGCCTGTTCGGCGTGAAGATCTTTTCACCGTATTTTCGGCTTCCACCGATTGGAACGCCCCTCAGTCGCTGCGCGCCAGCTCCCCGGTGAGGAGCGTTGCCGTAAAAGGCATTTGATTTGCTGCGCTTTGGCCGCAGGCCAACAGCAGCCGATGCCACTTCCCGGAACGCCCTCTCCCGTGAAAAAGCAAATCCGGCGGGGCCGCAGCCCTGCCGAATTTGCAAAATCTAAAATAATTTTTCTGCTATTTATGCCCAGAGCAACGCGGAGGGCATTCTAAATCGTTTGCCTTCCAGAGAACAGGCCACTTTCCTTAACGCCCATCCGTGAAAAAACAATCCCGGAAAATCCGCAGATTTTCCGGGATTGCATATCTTTAAAAATAATTTTCCGCTGATATTGCCAGAGCAAAGCGGAGGCAATTCCAAATCGTCCTGCTTACTCCGTGATCCGCCCTGCCGCGCTGGTCTCCAAGACCGGGTAACCGGTGCGGGTGCAGCGCACGGCGCAGCGGGCACGGCCGCCGGTGGTGCAGGTGAACAGGGTCAGGTCCCAGGCGTCCTCGTCGCTGGCCGTGATCATCTTGTCGATGTCGGTGGGCTGGATGGTCTCCACGTTGGACACCTCATAGCTCCAGCGCTGGCCGTCCATGTCGGTAAAGTACACCTCGCTGCCCAGGGCCAGCCACTTGATGGGGCTGAAGTGCTTGGCGTAGTTGTGGGCGCAGACCACCATGTTGTCAGCGTAGGTGGAGCCGCTGTAACGGCCCGGGGCCACCTTGAGGCCCGCATAGCTCCACTCGCTCATCACGGGCAGTTCCAACCCGATGGACGGGATGGACAGATAGCCGATGTAGCCCCAGCCGTCGATGTCGGTGACGGTCATCTCCTGCTCCGGGTCCAGCTCCGGCTGGACCACCGGCTCTTCGTCCTTCGTCTTGTCCTCAATGGTCTCGGTCAGGGTCTCTTCCAGCTTGCCCAGGGCATCCTGTGAAGCCTTGTCAGCGCGGTTGGCGTCCCACTGGTTATAGCCCAGCAGGGCCAGTGCGCCCAGAATGAGCAGGATGCCCACGATCATGCAGGCGCGGCCGATCTTCTGCTTTGTGTTCATGCCAGCGTCTCCTTCCGGTCCAGCACCCAGCCGACGGCAAACAGCAGCACGCCGCTGCAGGCCATGAACGGGATGGGCCAGTTCAGCTGGCCGCTCTGGGGCAGTGCATTGCCGTCCGGGCGGCCCGGCGCCACCGGGTTGTCCGGGTTGCCGGGGGCCACGGGGTTGTCCGGGTTGCCGGGGTTCACCGGGTTATCCGGCGTACCGGGCGACACCGGGCGGTTGGGGTCGTTGGGGTCCACCGGCATGTCCGGGTTGTCCGGCTCATCCGGGGTGCCGGGCTGGGTGGGCTTGTCCGGTTCCGAGGGCTTCTCCGGCTCGGACGGTTTGTCCGGTTCCGAAGGCTTGCTGGGAGTTTCCGGTTCGGGTGGGGTCACCTCCTGCGTGGGCGCGCCCACCTTGGGGGTGGCGTCCACGGTGTAGAGCCAGCCGCTTTCGTCCGCCATGGGCAGCGACACCAGGAAGGAATTGATGGCCTCGTAGCCCTTGGAGTTCTCGGTCTGCACCACGAGGTACAAGCCCAGCGGCAGCGCGTCAAAGGAGACGGTGCCCTGCTCGCTGATCTTATGGGTGGTGCCGACGGCGCGGGCGGGCAGCTTGGCTTCCAGCCTGGAAGCCAGCGTGCTGTCCGTCAGGTCGCCCAGCGCGATGCCGCAGCCCGTAAAGTCGGCGGTGTACACAAAGTGCAGGTCGCCGTTGGTGCGGGCCACGTCCGCCACCTTGTACACGGTGAGTGCGCCGCCCCGCAGGGGGACGTCGTTCTGGTGGTCGTACAGGGTCACGTCCATGCTGCCGGTGCGGCTCAGGTCGATGTTGGCGCTGGCCGCGGGGGCTGCCAGCGCGGGCAGTGCACAGCACACGGCCATGCACAGCGCCAGCAGAAGAGCGGCAAACCGGTTGTTTTTGTTTTGTTTCATGGCTGCTCACTCCTCCTCGTTCTGTTTCCGTTTGCGGACCAGCAGCAGGGCTGCTGCAGCGGCCAGTGCGCCGCCCAGCACCCCGAAGGGTGCCGTGCCCATGCCGCCGGTGGACGGCAGCTCGTAGCCGGTGTAAACGTAGTTCTGCACCGTGATATTGCCGGTCTGCACGCCGTTGTTGTCAATGTACACGTTCCAGTTGCCGGTGGTCACTTCCTCCACCAGGTAGTGGTACGCCTTGCCGCTGACAGGGTCTTTCAGGGGCAGATCGTTCCCGGACCAAGTCTTAGTCCAGTTGTTGTCTGCGGTCAGGTCGGCTTCGGCAAACGGCGTTCTGTCCTTGTCATTGTCGGTGTACCGCCACACCTTGATGTGGATGCTGTCCACCGCCGGTTCCACCGGCTGGCGGGTGTCGGCATCCAGCCAGAGCTTGCTGACGGTCAGCTTGCTGTACACGTTGCTGTACTCAGCAGTGGTGGTGCCGGCGTCGCTGCCCACCTGCACATTGCTGTTCAGGTCCACCGTCTCGTCATTCACGGTCAAGATGGTGGTGCCTTCAGCCACGCCTGTGGCATTTGCAAAGGCCTTCTGCTCATTCTCCGCGCTGGCGTTATTACGGAACAGCAGGTAGTGCGGGGTGGCATCCAGCTGATAGTCCGTGGGTGCTTTGGTCTCCACGAGCTTATACAGCACGTCCGGTTTCAGGCAGCTTGCAGTCTCACTATTCAGCACAGCCAGACTGGCCTGACCGTTTTCGTCCGTGGTCAGGGTGCCCGTGCCGTTGCCGGTCCACGGGACGAACTGCCTGCTTACCGTATCGTACTGGTAAATGGTGAACTCCGCGCCCTTCAGCGACACGCCGGAGTAGCTGTCCTTCTTGCGCAGCACGAACTGTGCGGTGGTGGCCGTTGCATCCGCCTTGACCTGGTAGGTGATGCCGCTGTCGCTGGATTTGCTGCCGTTGCTCAGGGTCACGGTGTTGCTCACCTGGTAGCTGGCGGCAGCACTGCCATCCTTCACATTGCAGTCATACACAAGGATCAGGGCCGCCATATTGGGGATCTCCATATGAAGCCAGCCGTTCTTGTCCGCTTCCAGGATGCGGTACATGTTGCGCGGCACCTCTTTGCCGGTGGTCACGCCGACTGTTTCGTCGTAATCGTAAAAATACAACTTGACCGAGTTGACATCGCCGGTGGCGATGGCACCATTGGTGGTGCTGATGTTATCCCACAGCTCGATCTTCTCCGCTCTGGTCTGCCCGGCCGACAGATCCTCGTGGGCCGGGTTGATGACCACCTGATAGTGCAGCTTCCGGTCGTTGCCGGGGTCCTGCCAGCCGGTCTTTTTCACCTGCTCCACATCGCGGGTGACGGTGGTGGTGGTGGTCTCGGTCAGCTCGCCCCAAGTGGCGGTGTTGGTGTAGGTCAGCTTGCCCACCGAGGGGTTCTTCCAGGTGGGATCGTCGCTCACGCTCACTTTGTACTGGATGCGGATGCGGTGTTCCTCCCGCCCCGACTGGTTGTAATTGCTGATTTTAATGGTGAGCCGCCGGGTAGTTTCGTCATACTCTGCCGTCGCCCAGTCTACTTTTTTATCCTTGATCTTTACAAAGTCGCCCTCATCCAGCGCGATCTTGACATTATCCACCTTGAAGCCGACGTTTTCCGGCAGGGTGTCGGTAACCGTGATTTCGTCCCTATCGTCGGCGGAGGTCTGCAGCACCAGCTGGTAGTGGAGGTTGTTGCCGCTGAGGTCGCTCAGCTCGAAGCTGTTGCTGCCGGTCAGATAACCGGTCTCGTCGCCGCTGCTCGTTGCAGCCACACCCTTTTCAAACTGCTTGTAGCTGCGGTAGGTATCGGTGTCCGAGGCCTTGCCGCTCACGCCGTCGATATGGATGGTGTTCTTATAGGTCCACACCTCACCGGTGGGCACGTCGTCGCGCTCCTCGTGGGTGGGGATGCCGGTCACCGAGATGCTGCGCACGGGGTTCTGGTCGTCCCCGGCTTTCACATGGATGCTGAAGCTGCGCACACGGGTGGACGAGTCACCTGCGTTTACCTGTGTTGTGCCGTCTCTGTCGGCGTAGTAGGTCATCTCGATGGTGTTGCCAGCCTGCGCATAGGTCAGCCTCGTGTTGTCGTGCATGGTCAGGGTCAGATTGGCCTTGATGGCGTCATCCAGCTCTTTTGCAATGGCATAGTGGGTGTCCTCTTTTGTCTCGCCTTGGTCGTTCTCAGCGTCGTCCAGCACATCCCACAGGGTAAACTCTGCCTCACCGGCCTTGTTGGTGGCCGAGAGGTTCCAGGTGGGCGTCTCGCCCCTGGTGGCAATGGATTTGCTCAGGCTCCAATCGCCCTTCCCGATGTTCACAGTATCCGAGGCCTCAAAGGTATGGTTGCTCTTGGTCAGGATCTGTGCCGTGTTGGTCACCGAGCCGCCGCCGATGGGGGTGGTGGTCTCAAAGGTGATCTTCAGCTCTGTTCCATCATAACCCGCCGGGATGGTATAGCCGTTTTTCTGGAATTCCTCTGCCGATATCGTATCGTTGCCTACCTTTACATCCCCTACGATTTTCACACCGTCTGGCAAGTCATCTGTGATCTTGCAGCCCTGCAGGAGATAGGACCCCAGGAAAGAATGGGGTACCTTTACAGTGATCGTCCACTGGATGCGGCCTGTTTTGGGGTCGTACTGGCCCTTCTTCTCAATGCGAGAGGTTTTACATGTGTACCATGCGTCAACCGCATCTTTTACATTGCGCCCTGCCTCGGCTTTCGCCGTGTTGTTGATGATAGCGACGCCGTTGGGCATCTTGTCAAAGTCCGCATAGTCCCGCTGAACGTCGTAGTTCCAGATGTACTTCTCTCCGGCCTCCAATGCAGGCAGCGGAGCAAGGACCACCTGGGGGTTGCCGTTGCCGTCGGTTTTCAGTTCATGCGCAGGGACGTCAATCTCCGTTTTTGTGCCCGAAGCATCCACCTTGTAAAGTTTAAAGGAGTTTACCAGATATTTGCCGCCCTTCAGGTAGTCGCTACGGTTTTCGCCATTCCTATTCGTGTTCAGGGTATCCGTAAGGATCACCGGGTCTTTGGTGCCGTTGGTGGTCTCCACCGTCACCTTGTAATTATTTACAAAGGTGCCGTCCTTACGGTCCGTAATCAGCGGAGACCCACTCCCTTTGCTGATCTTTATATCTGCCGTTTTCTTCTTGATGGTCAGGATGCAGTCGTCCTTGAATTTGATCTCCTTCTCGTCCTCAAAGTTGTCGGCGCTCGCCGTAACGGCGGCCTTGAAGGTACCGGTGAATGGCAGGCCGCCCTTCTCGTCGGTGCCGATGAACTTTTCGTCCGTAAAGGTCAGGGTCACAGTGCCGTCGGTGTCAACGGTGAAGCTGCCCACGACCTTTGCATTGCCGGCCTCGTCCTTGTCGGACTCATCCACGATGTTGCCCGTCGTCACATCCGGCATAGGCAGGCCTTTGGGCAGCTGGTAGGTCAGGGTATTGTTGGTGGGCGTCAGCACACCGGCATTCACGGTATACTTCAGGTTCACGCGGACGCGGGTGCCGCTGTCCACGGTCACGCTGCCCGCGCCGATAGACGTCCATGTTTTTCCGTCGGTCGTCTTTTCATAATTGACATCCGTGATCCAGGTGTTCAGATCATGGTCGTCCCCGGCAGCCAGCAGGGCGATGCCGTAGGGGTCGGCGTCACCCACCCAGTCCACGGTGGCACCAAAGGCGCCCTCATCTTCCAGCAGCGCATAGCTGCCGTCCAGCTTCTCCTGGGAGCCTGCCGGGTCCTCCGGGGCCGCAGCGGTGGTCTCGGCGGCATAGGCACCGGTCACCGAGATGACACTGGTCACGTCGGACATGGCAGCGGGCACCTCGGCCACCTTGCCGTCCACGTTGCCGGAGATCACGGTCAGGGTCCCGGCGTCGGGGTCCACGGCGGACACGACGCCCACCGTCTCGGTGGTCACGGTGCGGGTGTCCACCTGCGGCTCGGAAGCCGTGAGCTGGGCGGCGGTGTCGGGGTCCTCGTCCAGGTCCAGCAGGGCGATGCCATAGGAGCTCTCGTCCACGGCCACCTGCTCAGTGGTGAGGGTGTTGTAGATGACGATATCGCCGGGCCTTGCGGTGGAGCCGTCGGCGTCGGTGAGCCACTGGGAGCCGCGCAGGTCACTGTGCAGGGCCATCACGCCCGCACGCTGGGGCACCACCGTCTGGGGCACACCCGCAAAGTGCAGGCAGTAGGACAGGAACATCACGTCCCAGGCGCCGTAGGGGTTGCCGTACCAGGCACCATAGCGGGAGTAGCCGCGCAGCACCTGCTGGTCCTCCACATCCAGCTTGAAGTTCTTGTCGCTCTGCTGGTAGTCCAGCTGGGACTTTGCCACGGTGAGCAGGTCCTCGGCCCAGTTGCCGTTCAGGGCCACATTGGCCGCGGCCTGCCATTCCTCGGCAGTCTCCACGTCGGCCTGGGTATCGGCCAGGCACTCCACGGTGTGGTGGTGCTCCGGGATGGTGCACACCAGCTCCTCGGTGTAGCAGGCGTCGGTGTGGTGATGCAGCACCGGCTCGTCCGGGGTGGTCTCGGCCGGCTCAGTGGGCAGGTCCACCACGGGGCGGCTGGCAGGCATTTCCTGATAGGCGGGGTTGGGTTCCTCCACCAGTTCGCCCTCGTCCAGGCCGCACACCAGCTCATACTCGGTGGTGTAGCAGCTGTCGTCGTGGATATGCTCGAACTCGCCGCAGATGAGCGCACCGTACTCGTCAAAGCAGTCGTCGGTGTGCTCGTGCTCTTCCTGACAGCAGGTCAGCACCCGGTGCTCCTCGTAGCAGGCATCGGTGTGCTCATGGGGCACCCAGATGGTCTCCGGCTCGGTCTGCACCGGCTCTTCCGGCTCTTCCGGATCGGCCGCGCTGTAGGCGGACACCGGATCGGCGCTGCTGTCCGAAGAGGTGACGGGCGTTTCCGGCTCGCCCTCCTCGTAACCGCAGGTGAGCACTTTTTCGTAGCAGGCCGCCGTGTGCTGGTGCTCCTCGTAGCCGCAGTGGTAGTCGGCAGTCATGGAGATGCCCACCCCATGGAGCTGCCAGTTGACGAACAGGGTGGTGAGCAGGGCCAGCACCAGCATCATGGCCACATAGCGCCGGGCCTGTACATGCTGCCTGCGGAACCGCTCGATCAACCCGTTGATGATATCCTTCATAGTAAACACGTCCTCTTGGTTCGCTCTGTGCCCTGGCAGCCGCACACCGCTGCAGGCCCACAGAAGGGTCCGTTTATCGTTTGTGCAACAAAAGCGTCACAAAATTTGTTCGATACATTGTCATTATACCATTTTAAGGCATTCATTTCAACTCAGGGGCGTGCCTTTCCGGCAAAAGAATGCACACGATGCGCACCATGCAAGGGGTCAGGGGCAGCCACAGCACCGTGCAGCCCAGATTGAACAGGGTGTGGGCGTTGGCGATCTGCCGGGCCAGCACGGCGCTCTCCGGCCCGTGGGGCGAGACCAGCCGCACCAGCGCGGTGAACTGGGGCAGCAGCAGCCAGCACACCGCCGCCCCGGACAGGTTGAACAGGGCGTGGGCCGCCGCCAGACGCTTGGCGTCCCGGCTCTGCCCCACCGATGCCAGCACCGCCGTGACGGTGGTGCCGATGTTGTCCCCCAACAGCACCGGGATGGCTCCCGCAAGGCCCAGCAGGCACCCGCCGTCCGGCCCGGGGCGGGCGGCCGCCCGCTGCAGCACCGCAATGGTGGCGGAGCTGCTCTGCACGGCAAGGGTCATGCCCAGCCCTGCCAGCAGGCCCAGGCCGGGGCGGTGCCGCACCTGGGCCATCCACTGCCGGAACACCGGCCCCGCTGCCAACGGCTCCATGGCCTCGGCCATGACCGCGATGCCCTCAAACAGCAGGCCGAACGCAAACAGCGCCTGCCCGGCTGCGTGCAGACGCCCGCGCCCCGCGAACCAGAGCAGCAGCCCCGCCACCAGCAGCAGATACCGGGCATCCTCCAGCCGGAAGGCCAGCAATTGCGCGGTGACCGTGGTGCCGATGTTGGCTCCGAACACCACCGGCACGGCCCGCTGCAGGGTCAGCAGCCCGGCCCCCACAAGGCCCAGCACCAGCACCGTGACCGCCGAGCTGCTCTGCACCACCGCCGTGACCGCCGCCCCCGTGAGCACCCCGGCCAGCGGGTGGGCCGTGAGCCGGGCAAGGGCCTGCCGCAGGGTGTCCCCCGCCGCCTGCTGCAAAGCGTCCGTGAGGGTGTCCATGCTATATAAGAAAAGTGCCGCCCCGCCGAACAATTGCAGGATCATCCACAAACGCTGTTCCATGCCCGATGCCCCCTTTGCTTTATGTGTATGCGGGACACAAACGTTTGTGAACTTTTATGAAACAATCCCTGCAGGGGGTTGCAATCCGGCCTGCAAAAGCCTATTATTATCAAGCGTTAACAGTTAACAGTTGTTAAGCAATTTTTGAGAGGAGGGATCGCGTGTCTGAGGAATCCACGTTGAGTTTCCGTGGGCTTTGCCGCTACATCCACCGGCTGAGCAAAGCATCCAAGGCCGGCATGAAGGCCGCTCTGGCCGACTGCCCCAAGTGCCACTTTCCCATGCTGGAAGGGCTGCTGGGCTGCATTCGTCTCCATGGACAGGACGGTGCCGTTTATATCTCCGATCTTGTTCAGGAGCTTCATCAACCGCTTCCTGCCATTTCCCGCACGGTGCGGCAGATGGAGCAGGACGGCCTTGTGGAACGCTTTGCCGACCCTGCCGACCGCCGCAAGACGCTGGTGCGTTTCACGCCCAAGGGATACGAGGCCTGCCGACAGTGCGAGGCTGCTCTTGGGGACTACTTTTCCAGTGTCATGGCCCGGCTGGAGCCGGAACAGCTGGCCCAGATGGAAGCGCTGCGCGGCGCGCTGATGGAAGCCATTCTTGCGGAAAACGCTGCGCGTACCACCAAACCGAAGGGAGAACCAAACCATGACAAAGATCTTTAAGCAGCTGGCCCGTCACTGGGCCGTCTGCCTCGTGGTGTTCGCACTGCTGTTCGTGCAGGCGTACTGCGATCTGTCGCTGCCGGACTACACCAGCAAGATCGTGGACACCGGCATCCAGCAGGGCGGCATCGAAAGCCCCCTGCCCGACACAGTGCGCCAGAGCACGCTGGATGCCCTCTCGCTGCTGATGCGCGAGGAGGACGCCGCTGCCTTCCAGAACGCCTACACCGCCGACGGCGATGTGCTGCGCCTGCGCACCGACCTGACCGCCGACGAGCGCACTGCGCTGGAAGATGCTGTGACCACGCCGGACATCGTACTGTATCTGGCGGCCGCCCAGGCAGCCAACACCCCCGCCGGGCAGACCGGCATGGGCATGACCGGCCTTGCGGACCTGCAGGCCTCCGGTGCCGACCGCAACACCGACACGGAAACCGAAACTGTGGCCCCCACGGCCGAGGACCTGGACACCGTGTGCGGCCAGTTTGCCGCCATGAGCCAGATGCCCGGCTTCAGCCGCGACGCCGTGCAGCAGCAGCTGACCGGTGCCATCGGCCCGCTGGACGACACCGTGGTGGAGAACCTGAAGAGCCAGGCTCTGCTGCTGGTGGGGCTGGAATACGAGGCCCAGGGCATTGCCCACGATGTGCAGATGCACTATTTATATAAGGTAGGCGGCCAGATGCTGGCGCTGACCCTGCTGATGGTGGCCGTGTCCATCGCGGTGGGCTTCCTGGCCTCCCGGGTGTCCGCCGCCATCGGCCGCGACCTGCGCCGCGAGACCTTCTCCAGCGTCATCCACTTCTCCCATGCGGAGATCGAGAACTTCTCCACCGCGTCCCTCATCACCCGCACCACCAACGACATCCAGCAGGTGCAGTTTGTCTGCGTCATGCTGCTGCGCATGGTGGCCTATGCGCCCATTCTGGGCATCGGCGGTGTGCTGCACGTCATCGGCAGCCGCTCGGGCCTTTCCTGGATCGTGGTGCTGGACGTGGCTTTGCTGCTGCTGCTCATCCTCTTCCTGATGAACATGGCCATGCCCAAGTTCAAGATCATGCAGACGCTGGTGGACCGGCTGAACCTCGTCAGCCGCGAGGTCCTGACCGGCATCATGCCGGTGCGTGCCTTCAGCCGCGAACAGTTTGAGGAACAGCGCTTCGACAAGGCCAACAAGGACCTGATGGGCACCCAGCTGTTCACCAACCGCGCCATGGTGGCCATGATGCCCTTTATGACCCTGATCATGAACGGCACCAGCCTGCTCATCGTGTGGTTCGGCGGCAAGGCCATGGATGCCGGCACCATGCAGGTGGGCGAGATGATCGCCTTCATCACCTACACCATGCAGATCGTCATGTCCTTTCTGATGCTGGCCATGGTGGCCGTCATGCTGCCCCGTGCCGGTGTGGCCGCAGACCGCATCGACGAGGTCATCCGCACCAAGGCCACCATCCACGACCCGGACGAAGCCGACGCCAAGGCCGCAAAGGAGCACAAGAACTGGCAGGGCGTGGTGGAGTTCCACGACGTGAGCTTCCGCTTCCCCGGTGCCGACAGCGACGCACTGGAGCACATCAGCTTTACCGCAAAGCCCGGCGAGACCACTGCCATCATCGGCTCCACCGGCTGCGGCAAGTCCACCCTGCTCAACCTGATCCCCCGCTTCTACGACGTGACCGGCGGCAGCGTGACCGTGGACGGCATCGACGTGCGCCAGATGCCCCAGGCACAGCTGCACGACCTGCTGGGCTATGTGCCCCAGAAGGGCGTACTGTTCAGCGGCACCATCGACAGCAACCTGAAGTTCGGCGGGGACCACATCACCGACGCCGCCGTGAAAAAGGCCGCTGCCATCGCACAGGCCACCGAGTTCATCGACGCAAAGCCGGAGGGCTACGCAAGCCCCATCGCCCAGGGCGGTTCCAACGTGTCCGGCGGCCAGAAACAGCGCCTGTCCATCGCCCGTGCCATTGCCAAGGACCCCAAAATTTATCTGTTCGACGACAGTTTCTCGGCCCTGGACTACAAGACCGACGTGGCCCTGCGCCGCGCCCTGAAGGCCCAGACCGACAACGCCACCGTCATCATCGTGGCACAGCGCATCTCCACCGTGCTGCACGCAAACCAGATCCTGGTGCTGGACGAGGGCCGTCTGGTGGGCAAGGGCACCCATGCCCAGCTCATGGCCAGCTGCCCGGAGTATCAGGAGATCGCCCGCAGCCAGCTGAGCCAGAAGGAACTGGACCTTGAACCACTGAATACGGAAAAGGAGGGTGCGTGATATGCCAAGACCCGGACGCATGACCACCGAGCGCGCCAAGGACTTCAAGGGCACGCTGCGGCAGCTGATCGGCACCATGGGGCACTACAAGCTGCCCCTGATCACCGCCATTGTCTTTGCCATTCTGTCCACCATTTTTAATATTGCCGGCCCCAAGGTGCTGGCCAAAGCCACCACGGCCCTTGCCACCGGCTGGATCGCCAAGCTGCGCGGCACCGGCAGCATCGACTTTGTGTATATCGGCCGGGTGCTGCTGTTTTTGCTGGGCATGTACCTGCTGAGCAGCGCCTTCAGCTTTATCCAGGGCTGGCTGATGACCGGCCTTTCCCAGAAAGTCTGCTACGACTTCCGCCGCCAGATCAGCCAGAAGATCAACCGCCTGCCCCTGGCCTACTTTGAAAAGCGCACCGTGGGCGAGGTGCTGTCCCGCATCACCAACGACGTGGACACCCTGGGCCAGAGCCTGAACCAGAGCATCACCCAGCTCATCACCAGCATCACCACCATGATCGGCGTGCTGATCATGATGCTGTCCATCAGCCCCCGCATGACCCTGATTGCCCTGCTGATTTTGCCGGTCTCCCTGGCCTTGGTGCTGCTGGTGGTCAGGTTCAGCCAGAAGTACTTCAAGGCCCAGCAGGCCACCCTGGGCGTAGTGAACGGCCAGGTGGAAGAGATCTACTCCGGCCACAACGTGGTCAAGGCCTTCAACCGCGAGGCCGTGGTGCTGAACGACTTCAACGCCGCCAACGACAAGCTGTACGAATCCGCCTGGAAGAGCCAGTTTCTCTCGGGCCTGATGATGCCCATCATGAACTTTGTGGGCAACCTGGGCTATGTGGCGGTGGCCATCGTGGGCAGCATCTTTGCCGCCAACGGCACCATCACCATCGGCGACATCCAGGCCTTCATCCAGTACGTCAAGAACTTCACCCAGCCCATCCAGCAGCTGTCGCAGGTGTCCAACATGCTGCAGAGCATGGCCGCTGCCGCCGAGCGGGTGTTCGAGTTCCTGAACGAGCCGGAAGAGGACCAGACCGCCGACCCGGCCCGCCGGGCAGACCCCGCCTGCATCGACGGTCAGGTGACCTTCGACCACGTCAAATTCGGCTACACCCCGGACAAGACCATCATCCACGACTTCAGCTGTACGGTGAAGCCCGGCCAGAAGGTGGCCATCGTCGGCCCCACCGGCGCGGGCAAGACCACCATGGTCAAGCTGCTCATGCGCTTCTACGATGTGGACGCCGGCTCCATCACCCTGAACGGCCACGACGTGCGCGACTTTGACCGCAGCGCTCTGCGCGAGGGCTTCGGCATGGTGCTGCAGGACACCTGGCTGTTCAAGGGCACCATCATGGAGAACATCCGCTACGGCCGTCTGGACGCCACCGACGAGGAGGTCATTGCCGCCGCCAAGGCTGCCAACGCCGACCACTTCATCCGCACCCTGCCCGGCGGCTACCAGATGGAACTGAACGAGGACGCCTCCAACGTGAGCCAGGGCCAGAAGCAGCTGCTCACCATCGCCCGCACCATCCTGGCCGACAACCGCATCCTCATTCTGGATGAGGCCACCAGCAGTGTGGACACCCGCACCGAGCAGCGCATCCAGACCGCCATGGACCGCCTGATGGAGGGCCGCACCAGCTTTGTCATCGCCCACCGCCTGTCCACCATCAAGGACGCCGACCTGATTCTGGTGATGCGGGACGGCGACATCGTGGAGCAGGGCACCCACGACCAGCTGCTGGACGCCGGCGGCTTCTACGCCGACCTGTACAACAGCCAGTTCGAGGACGTGGTGGAGTAACACGAACGATTTGAAATGCCCTCCGCGTTGCTCTGGGCATCTTCAGCGGAAATATTATTTTAGATTTTGCAAATCCGGCAGGGCTGCGGCCCCGCCGGATTTGCCTTTTCACGGGAAGGGTCGTTCCGGGCAGCGGCATCGTGGCTGCTGTTGGCCTGCGGCCAAAACGCAGCGAGAACAGGTGTTTTTACAGGATGAACCCTCTCAGGCAAAGCCTTGCGGCTTTGCCTGAGAGGGTTCAGTCCTCCACCGGTTCCAGCTTCATGCCGAACAATTTTTCAGAGAGCAGGGGCAGCAGGTGCTGTAACTGACGCACATATTCTTCCACCACCGGATCAGGCTCCGCTTTTGTAACGATCCCAAACCGCATTCCCTTGTTCCAATCCAGAACAAACACCTGCTCAAGATTCGGTCTGCGGTAGTACACCGCCGGGGTCAGCATCAGGCTTGGCAGCTTATACTGCACACTTTTTACGCCGCGGATGATCTCTGCCCGCCGCCTCGAAGCCTCGTGCAGCAATGCCGTCTCATACAGTGATTGCTCCGGTGTTCCAGCAAACATCCACCGATATTTTACCGCCTGCTCCAATGGAATGTGTCCGCGGGGCACCTCTGGCGGCGTATGGAACGGGATGCCGATCTCCGGCATATAAACTGCCGGGTAAAAATGCAGACCTCCTGCTGCGATCTCTGCACACTCGATCTGCAGCGAAAGATCGATCTCACCGTTTAGCAGTGCACGCCCGATATCCTTTCGGTTGGCACAGCTGTACATCAAGGGGGAAAAGCGGGTGCTCAGCTCTTCTGTGACGGCAAACAGGTCAAATCCCAGCATCTGCAGCGGCATATTCTGATGCCCGATCAGCAGATGCCGTTTGGGCGGGTTTGCATTCCGTTCCGCTGCCTGCGCACAGTTTACTGCATCATCGTATAATTCCAGCAGTTGCTTTGCCTTTGGATAAAATTCCCATCCTGCCGGAGTCAGCACCACCCGGCGCTGCGCGTGCTGAAACAGCTGGACTTTCAGCTGTGCCTCCAACGCGCGGATCTGCTGAGACAGCGCAGATTGTGACAAAAACAGCGCATCTGCCGCCTCCGAAAAACTATCCAGTTCCACGATTCTCACAAATCCCTGCAATGCCTTCAAGCTCATGGTGTTGCTCCTTTTGCAATAAATAAGTTTTACTTCATTATAATATAATTTATTTGAATTGTAAAATCCCTCCGTCATCGCTATAATTGTTAAAGATTCCGCAATCCTTGTGCATTGCGGAAGGACAAAGAAGAATTCAAACAATGAAGAGAAAGAGAGCATACCTATGAACAAGATCTCCCGCAAAGGCTTTCTGAAGATCGCCGCTGCCGCCGCCATGAGCGGTGTGACCGCCGGCGCTCTGGCTGCCTGCAATGCAGCCTCCGGCTCCACCTCCACCGCTGCTTCCGGCAGCGCTGCCGCTTCCGGTGCAACCGGCACCTACATCCCCGGCACC
>QWCE01003052.1_pt1 | contig 19272 bp, 15 predicted proteins | sample 1972531 | NCBI WGS metagenome assembly QWCE01 (sample SAMN09866716, study PRJNA288562) | Human gut metagenome isolate term4_stool, whole genome shotgun sequencing... | reverse complement strand
GGATAAAGGCAAAATTAAACGGAATGTCCCCTGTTGATTACAGATTACATTCCGCTTAAAATATTATTAAGTTATTCCGTGTTTATGGGTGCAGCTCAATAAATTCATCTGCTTTTAAATTTACTGATTTAGACCATCCATAGCTATTTGATTTTTGGTTTTTTCTCTTTCACTCATTTTCTTTGTATAACATTCTCTACATAGGGGTTCGTATTTATCTTTTGAACCTATTTGAATAATCGAATCGTCAGTTGATTTTCTGAATGAGGCCCAAGCATCTTCTCCACAGTTAGCACAAATTGCATGATGTTTTGTTAGCTCATCAGCTATTGGCATAATTTCTTTGATTATTGCAAAAGGTCTTGTTTTAAAATCCATATCCAATCCAGAGACAACTATTGTAATTCGTTTTTTCATCAACTTTGTAAAAATATCTATAACTTCACTTGGGTCATTTGGGAAAAATTGGACTTCATCAATTCCAATAGCGTCAAGTTCATGGTTTTCTGCGTAATCAACTATTTCATTTAAGTCTGATATTTTTATGGCATTTATCTCTAGCTTATCATGAGAAACAATTTTTCTTTCATCATCTCTATTATCAACTGATGGTTTAAAAGCTGCAATTTTATAATTTGCAATTTTCATTCTATAAAGTTCACGCCATAATGAAGTGGTCTTGCCAGAAAACATTGAACCAGTGTGAACAATTAATTTTCCTTGTTTTTTCATAATTAACCTAAACATTAAAGCGGAAGTTTACAACATCGCCATCTTTCATTATATAATCTTTTCCTTCCATCCTTAGAAGTCCTTTTTCACGAGCAGATAGGAGAGAACCTGAATTAATCAAATCATCGTAGGAGACAATTTCTGCTTTAATAAAGCCTCTAGAAATATCGCTGTGAATTTTTCCGGCTGCATCGACAGCTTTTGTACCAGCTTTTATTGTCCAGGCGCGTGATTCCATTTCTCCAGTTGTTAAAAATGAAATTAAATCTAAAGTTCTATAAGAATCTCTAATAACTTTATCCGTTCCAGATTCTTCAAGACCAATCATTGAAAGAAATTCAATTTTTTCTTCATCACTTTCTAATTGAGAAATTTCCTCTTCAATTTTTGCAGAAACTACAGAAACTTCAGCATTTTCATTTTTTGCATATTTTCTTACATCACTTACATAAGAATTATTAGCACCATCATTTGCAGCGTCTTCTTCGTTGACATTGCAAACATAAATTATAGGTTTTGAAGAAAGTAACTGATAAGATTTAAGTAATTTCTTTTCATCTTCTGATAAATCAAGACTTCTGGCTGATTTTCCACTTGCTAAAACATTTCTAACCTTATCTAATACTTCAACTTCTTTTAAAATTTCCTTGTCATTTCTTGCCATTTTTCTACGTTTTTCTAAAACTTTATCAATCATATCAAAATCGGCAAAAACTAATTCCAAATCAATAGTTTCAATATCACGTAAAGGGTCGACAGAACCATCAACGTGAGTTACATTTGGATCATCAAAGCACCTTAAAACTTCAACAATTGCGTCAGTTTCTCTTATATTTGACAAAAATTTATTTCCTAGACCTTCGCCCTTGCTAGCTCCCTTAACCAAACCAGCAATATCATAAAATTCTATGACAGCTGGAACAATTCTTTTTGAATTACTCATATCACTTAATACTTTTAATCTAGAGTCAGGAACATTTACAAGGCCAACATTTGGATCAATTGTTGCAAAAGGGTAGTTCGCTATAAGCGCGCCAGCCTTAGTTATTGCATTAAATAAAGTTGATTTTCCAACATTTGGCAAACCTACTATACCAAGTTTCATAAACTATTTCACCTCAAATTTCTTATTTTACGATGTTAATATTATAATTGTTTTAATATAAAAATCAATTGAAAGATTTCCTACAAAATATTTGCCAATTAAGTATAGTTATTTTAAGTACATTTTTACTTAAAAATAAATGTAAAAAGGGAGAAGTTATGAATATTAACCAAAGAATAGAAAATTTAAGAAAATTAATGAAAGATAGAAAAATCGAAGCTTATATTGTACCAACTTCTGATCCGCACCAATCAGAATATTTACCAGATCATTACAAAGAAAGAGAATTTATATCTGGATTTACTGGTTCTGCCGGAACAGCTGTTGTGACAATGGATCAAGCAAAATTATGGACGGATTCTAGATATTTTTTGCAAGCTGCTAGTGAATTAGAAAATTCAGAGTTTGAACTTATGAAAATAGGAGATGAAGATTATCCTACTATTGAAGAATATCTTGATGACGTAGTAACAGAATTTGGCAAAATTGCTTTTAATGGTAATTTATTTTCTGTAAAAGAATATAAAAAACTTAGCGAATCTATGGGAGCTAGGACTTTGATTTCTGACTTAGATTATATATCTAAACTATGGCATGATAGACCAACTCTTCGTACTGATAAAGTTTGGCTTATGGATGAGAAATACACTGGTGAAAGTTATGAGTCAAAAATAAATCGTCTTCGCGATTTAATGGAAATAAATGGCTACGACTATTATTTTCTTGGAGCAATTGAAGATATTTGTTGGTTATTAAACATTAGAGGAAATGATATTGACTATTGTCCAGTTACCTTATCTTATATGCTCATAAGCAAAGATAAAGTAAGTCTTTGTATAGACGAAAATAAACTCGATGATATAATAAGAGCTTACTTGGAAGAAAATGAAATAAATGTTTATCCTTATGATCATATCTTTACTCTAATAAAAAATATTCCAGGTAAAAATAGAATTTTCTTAGATCCAGAAAGAACCAATGTAGCAATATATGATTCAATTAATTCTAATGTAAAAATTTCTATGGGAATTAATATTACTGAAAATATGAAAGCCATAAAAAGCCAAAAAGAAATAGAAAATACCAAAAATGCCTATATCAAAGATGGTGTTACTTTGGTTAAATTTTTCAATTGGCTAGAAATTGGAGCTTCTACAGGAACTCTTAATGAATATGTGGCAAGCAAGAAATTACACGAAATGAGAGCGGAAAATGAAGGATTTATCGACGATTCTTTTGAAGCTATCATAGGATATAAAGACAATGCAGCAATAGTTCATTATGAGCCATCACAACTAGGATCAAAAACTTTTAAAAATGAATCAATGGTATTAATAGATTCCGGAGCTCATTATATGGAGGGAACAACTGATATTACTAGAACAATTGCTTTGGGAAATTTAACCGAAGCTGAAAAAATTGATTACACTTTAGTTTTAAAATCTCACATAGATCTATTTCTTGCAAAATTTAAAAATAAAACAACTGGTCAAAGACTAGATGCCATTGCCAAATATCCATTGTGGAAAGCTGGTAAAGATTTCTTCCATGGAACAGGTCATGGAGTTGGTTATGTCTTATCAGTTCATGAAGGACCACAAAGAATTGCCCAAGGGTCAGATATCGAATTTAAAGAAAATATGTTTACATCTATCGAGCCAGGACTATATATAGCTAATAGCCATGGAATAAGAATTGAAAGCCAAGCTTGTGTTAAATTTGCTTTTAAGAATGAATTTGGAAAATTTTTAGAATTTGAAAATTTAACATATGTACCAATAGATACAAGACCTATTATAGTTGAAATGCTAACAAATGAAGAATACGAATGGATAAATGCTTATAATAAAAAATGCCAAGAGTTACTAAGTCCTTACTTAGAAGGCTCTGATCTTGAATATTTGAAAGAGAGTTGTAAAGAAATTTGAGCAAAAAAGAGCTTAAAGAAAAACTAAAAGAACTTCCAGATACACCTGGTGTATATATAATGAGAGATATAGATGATGAAATAATCTATGTGGGAAAAGCCATATCTCTTAAAAAAAGAGTACGCCAATATTTCGACAATAACAAAAACAAGGGGGCCAAGGTACTTGCCATGGTCTCCCATATTGATCATTTTGAATATATCATAGTTGAAAATGAAGTAGAGGCCTTAGTCCTTGAGTCTAATCTCATAAAGAAAAATAGACCAAAATATAACATCGTACTGCGTGATGATAAGCAGTATCCTTATATAAAAATTACTAGTGAAAAATTTCCAAGAATACAAAAAGTTAGACAAATTTTAGATGATGGTGCCTGGTATTTTGGACCTTATCCTGATGCTTATGCAGTAAATGACTCTATTGATTTATTTCACATCTACTATCCCTTTAGAACTTGTAATTTAGATTTTTCTAAGGGTCAAAAATTAAAAAGACCTTGTTTAAACTTTTTTATTAAAAAATGCAATGGACCTTGCATAGACAAGGAAGATCAGAAAGTTTATGACCAAGCAATTCTTGATGTAAAAGAATTTTTGGAAAATAAATCAAATAAAATCCCAGATTGGATTTCACTAAAAATGAATGAAGAAAGCCATAAATTAAACTTTGAAATGGCAGCAATCTATAGAGATTATTATAAGGCTTTACAAACTATAGCTCAAAGGCAAAAGGTTACAGATTCTACTAAAGAAGATATGGATATAATTGCTATGAGCAAGGGTTCAAGTCTAATAATTATGCAAGTTTTCTTTATGAGAGATGGGAAAATTGTAGATAGGGAGCATTTTGTAATAAAAAATGATTATAGAGAAAGCGATAATGAAATTTTTTCATCGTTTTTAAAACAATTCTATCTTGATATAATCTATGTTCCAAAAGAAATATTAATTGAAAGCGAGCCAGATGATTTGGATACCATTAACGAATTTCTTAACCAAAAAAAGGCAAGCAAAGTTTATATTCACAAACCAAAACTTGGTAAGAAAAAAGCTCTGATCAATATGGCCTTTACCAATGCCAATGATATGCGAATCAAATATGAAAAACGCTTAGAAAGAAAAGATCGTAAGAAAAATGCAAGCGTGAATTATCTAAAAGAAATGCTTGGATTAAAAGAGATTAATCGAATAGAAGCTTATGATATTTCTAACACATCAGGGGTTATGTCTGTTGGATCTATGGTTGTTTTTGAAGATGGTTTCCCAGCAAAAAAAGAATATAGAAAATTTAAAATAAAAACAGTAGAAGGACCAAATGATTATGAATCTTTAAAAGAAGTGATCAGTAGAAGATTTGACCAAGGTTTTAAACAAAGAGAAAATTCAAATACCACTACTGGTTTTGGAAAATTTCCTGATTTGATATTAATGGATGGGGGAAAGGGTCAAGTAAATGCTGCAGAAGAAATTCTTAATAAACTCAATTTGGATATTGCAGTAGCTGGTCTTGTAAAAGATGATTTTCACAAGGTACGAGGAATTATTTATAAAGATATAGAAATTCCATTAAATCCTCGTCATCCTTTGTATAAACTAATTTATGAGATTGATGAAGAAGCTCATAGATTTGCTATAAATTATCATAGAAAACTAATGAGCAATACTATGAAAACTAGCCAGCTTGACCAAATAAAAGGTGTTGGAGAAAAAACAAAAACAAATCTATATAAGCATTTCAAAAGCATTGAGAATATTAAAAAAGCTAGCGTAGAGGAACTTATGGAAGTTCCATTGGTAGGCAAGAAACAAGCACTTGAGATTTATAAATACTTTAAGCTGAAAGGATAAGTTTTAGATAAATATGGAAGTTAATGAAAATCAAATTTCAGATAATAATATAAAAGAAATAAAACTACTTAAAGAAATAAGAAGTTTAAGTCTTCATACAGTAGTTGAAAATTTAGGTTTGGAAGTAGTTCATCAATCATCTGATTATCACGATATAACTCTTACTAGCGCAGATGTAAATAGACCTGGTCTTCAGTTAACTGGTTATTTGGTGGAATTTCCTTACAAAAGATTACAGATAATTGGGGCGGTTGAATATACCTATCTTACAAGTCTTGATAGTAAACTCCAGTATGAAAGATTTAGGGGGATTTTGTCATATGATATACCAGCTTGCATTTTTTCATATAACGCAGAAATTAATCAAGATATACTAGATTTGGCTGATTATTATAATAAAACTCTTTTAAGATCTCCAGCCAAAACCACCAAATTAATTTCAGATATCTCTGATGAGCTAGAATATCAACTTGCACCTAGAAGCAATGTCCATGGAGAATTGCTAGAAGTATTTGGAGTAGGAGTTCTAATTATAGGCAAATCATCAATAGGAAAATCAGAAACAGCCTTAGATTTAGTAAATAGAGGCCATAGATTGGTAGCTGATGATATGGTAGACATAGTGGCTATTGATAATAAACTTACTGGAGCATCTCCTGATAATATACGCCATTATATGGAAATTAGAGGTCTTGGTATTGTAAATGTGCGTAGGCTTTATGGAACAGGTTCTGTAAAAAAATCTACGGAAATAGATTTGGTTATTGAATTAGAGCAATGGAAAGAAGATTATGAGTATGATAGGCTAGGTATCGATGATCATTATATTAAATTACTAGATGTAGCTGTTCCACATATCGTTGTGCCAGTTAGAGCTGGTAGAAACTTAGCTTTAATAGTTGAGGTTGCAGCAAAAAATCAAAGAGAGAAGAATTTTGGTTATAATGCTGCAAGATATATGACAAATAATATATTTCACAAAGAGTTAGTAAAGCCAGAAGATGACTTTATCTAGAAGTAAAAAGAATGTTAAAAATTTTACATATTTTTCGGTAACTATTGACTTTTTAAGCAATTTTAATTATACTTAAAATAGTGTTAACGATAATGTTATTATTAATTTTAGGAGGTCTAAATGACAATTACTAGAGCAATGAAGACTATGGATGGTAATACAGCTGCAGCTCATGTATCATACGCATTTACTGATGTTGCAACAATTTACCCAATTACCCCATCTTCACCAATGCCAGAAGCTGTAGATGTTTGGGCAGCTAATGGCAGAAAGAATGTTTTCGGAAGAGAAGTTATTGTAAAAGAGATGCAATCTGAAGCAGGCGCTGCAGCAGCAGTTCATGGTTCACTTGCAGCAGGAGCACTTACTACTACATATACAGCAAGCCAAGGATTATTATTAATGATCCCAAATATGTATAAAATTGCTGGCGAAAGATTACCTGGTGTATTCCATGTTGCAGCTAGAACTATAGCTACTCAAGCACTTTCAATTTATGGCGATCATTCAGATGTTATGGCAACAAGACAAACAGGTTGTGCTATGCTATGCTCAAACTCTGTTCAAGAAGTAATGGACTTATCACCAGTAGCTCACGCAGCTGCTATCAAAGGTAGACTACCATTTGTTAACTTCTTCGATGGATTTAGAACAAGCCATGAAGTTTCAAAAATAGAAGTTTGGGACTACGATACATTAAAAGAAATGGTTGATTTTGACGCTGTAGATGAATTTAAAAATCATTCACTAAACCCAGAAAGACCAAAACACATGGGTACAGCTGAGAAAAATACATTCTTCCAAAGAACTATTGCTTCTAACAAAGCTTATGAAGAGATAGTTGGAATAGTTGAAGAATATATGAACCAAGTAAATGAACTAATCGGTACAAACTACGGATTATTCAATTACTACGGTGCTGATGATGCAGAAAATGTTATTATTGCTATGGGTTCATTCTGCCAAGCAGCAAGAGAAACTATCGATGTACTATTAGAAGATGGCTACAAAGTTGGTTTAATTGAAGTTCATCTATATAGACCATTCTCTAATGAACATTTACTAAAAGCACTACCAAAAACAGTTAAGAAAATTGCTGTTCTTGATAGAACAAAGGAAAAAGGTGCTGAAGGACAACCTCTATACTTAGATGTTAAAGCAGCATTTTACGGCAAAGAAAATGCACCAGAAATATTTGGTGGAGTTTATGGTTTAGCTGGTAAAGATACAATTCCTGCAGATGTTAAAGCAGTATTTGATAATCTTGCTAAAGAAGATACAAAAGATAACTTCACTCTAGCAATTACAGATGATGTTACAAATTCTTCTTTAGAAAGAGAAGATTTCAAAGTACGCCAAGAAGGTACATCTAGATGTAAATTCTGGGGCTTTGGATCTGATGGTACAGTTGGAGCTAACAAACAAGCAATCAAAATTATCGGTGACAATACAGATATGTATGCTCAAGGATATTTTGACTATGACTCTAAGAAATCTGGTGGTCTAACAGTTTCACACTTAAGATTTGGTAAATCTCCAATTAGATCAACATATTTATTAGATGAAGCAGACTTTATTTCTTGCTCAAAACAAGCTTACGTTCACCAATATGATATTCTTGCTGGCTTAAAAGACGGAGGAACATTCCTACTAAACTGCGTATGGAGTGAAGAAGAATTAGAAGAACACTTACCTGCAAGTATTAAAAATTATATTGCAAAACACAATATTGATTTTTATATAATTGATGCAAGCCACATAGCTCAACAACTAGGACTTGGTTCAAGAACCAACATGATCATGCAAGCAGCATTCTTTAAACTTTCTGAAGTACTTCCAATAGACGATGCTGTTAAGTATCTAAAAGATTCTATAGTAAAATCTTATGGTCATAAGGGCGATGATATCGTAAATATGAACTACTCAGCAGTAGATTCAGGTTTGACAGCTGCTAAGAAAATAGAAGTTCCTGAAAGCTGGGCAAATGCAACAGATCCTATTAAAGAAGAAAAAGAATTACCAGAATTTGTAAAGACAATCTTAAAACCAATGATCGAACAAAAAGAAGATCAAATACCAGTATCTGCATTTACAAATCTTGATCTTGAAAATGGTGAATTCCCATCAGGAACAACTGCTTATGAAAAACGTGGTATAGCACTAAATGTACCACAATGGCAAATTGAAAATTGTATACAATGTAACCAATGTTCTTACGTTTGTCCTCATGCAGTAATTAGACCATTCTTAATAACAGAAGAAGAAAAAGCTAAAGCTCCAGAAGGATTTACAAGCAAAAAAGCTATTGGTAAAGGTATGGAAGGCTATGAATTTAGAATTCAAGTTTCACCACTTGATTGTACAGGTTGTGGAAACTGTGCTGATATCTGTCCTGCCCCAAAGAAAGCTTTATTAATGAAACCTTTTGAAGAAGAAATAGCAAAAGAAAAAGACAATTGGATATTTGCAAACGATGAAGTTGGTTACAAAGAAGATGTTATGGATCCAATGACACTTAAAGGCAGCCAATTTAAACAACCATTACTAGAATTCTCTGGTGCTTGTGCAGGCTGTGGAGAAACTCCATATGCAAAATTAGTTACTCAATTATTTGGTGATAGAATGTATATAGCAAATGCTACTGGTTGTTCATCAATTTGGGGCGCTAGTGCACCATCTATGGCTTATACTAAAAATCTAGCTACAGGTAAAGGTCCAGCTTGGGGCAACTCATTATTTGAAGATGCAGCAGAATATGGTTATGGTATGAAACTTGCAGCAGATTCTAATGCTCTACTACTAGAAAATTACATGAATGATTTCTTAGATTTAAACATCGAATCACCATTTAACGAAGCATTCAAGATGTGGATTGATGGAAAAGATGATGTTAAAGCTTCTAAAGAAGCAACAGCAAAGATTTTAAGTCTTAAAGATGAAAAACTAGATAACGAACAAGCTCAAGATTTAGTAAAGAAGATCCTTAATCTAAAAGATTACATGATCAAAAAATCACTATGGATCTTTGGTGGTGACGGTTGGAGTTACGATATTGGATTTGGTGGAGTAGACCATGTTCTTGCAAGTGGTGAAAACATCAATATTCTAGTATTTGATACTGAAGTTTATTCAAATACAGGTGGTCAATCATCTAAAGCTACACCACTTTCAGCAGTAGCACAATTTGCTGCTTCAGGTAAGAAAGTACGTAAAAAAGATCTAGGCTTAATGATGACATCTTATGGTTATGTATATGTAGCACAAGTTGCTATGGGTGCTAACCAAAATCAAACTCTAAAAGCAATCAAAGAAGCTGAAAGCTATGATGGACCATCTCTAGTAATAGCATACGCACCATGTATCAACCACGGTATTAGAATGGGTATGGGTAAATCTCAATATAGAGAAAAACAAGCAGTAAATGCTGGTTACTGGCACTTATGGAGATTTGATCCAAGACTAGCTGATGAAGGAAAGAATCCATTTACTTTAGATTCTAAAGAACCTAGCGAATCATTCCAAGAATTTATTCAAGGAGAAGTTAGATACTCATCACTTAAGAGATCATTCCCAGAAACAGCAGATGAATTATATCAAGAAGCAGAAAAAGCTGCTAACGATAGATATGAAACATACAAGAGATTAGCTGGAAAATAAAAAAGAAAATTAAATCGCCATAGTATTATGGCGATTTTTTTTAAGATTAATAGAGAAAAAATGGACAAATTAATATTTTTTACTAAAGCACCTAACCTAGATAACTGTAAAACAAGGATGAGCGATTTTTTATCCCCTAAAGAAAGATATGAATTAATGCTTACATTAATTAATCAAAATTATGAGAAAATAATGTCAACAAATAAAGATCTTATAATTTATTATGATGGGGATATTAAAGATATTGAATTTTTAAATGAAAAAAAGCATATGCAAAATGGTTTAGATCTAGGTTATAAAATGAGAAATGCCATTTTTGACCACTTAGATGGAGCCAACAAAGTCGTTCTTTTAGGTTCAGATTTAGCAAATTTAGAAAGCTCTCACATTATTGATGCTTTTAAGAAACTAGATGATTATGATTTTGTTATTTCTCCAACATTTGATGGTGGATTTGGCTTAATAGGGATGAAAGAAAAATTTGATATTTTCACAGGAATAGAATATTCTAATGAGTCAGTACTTAATAATATTATTGAAAAAATTGAATCTTTTAATAAGTCATATTATTTACTTCCTAGAATTAGAGATATAGATAATATGCAAGATCTTGTTGCCTGTGAATTTTCTGATGATAGTGTAAAACTATTAGGAGCTGGTGAATATAACTTAAATTACAGATTAGACGATATAGTTATTAGAATCAACTTAGCTAGTCAGATAAATTTAGCAGATAGACAATTAAAATACGAATATGATGCCTTAAAAACTCTGGAAAGTTCCAAGGTTACACCAAAAGTTTTCGATTATTATGATAGAGGAAGATTAATACCTAAAAGCTTTTTAACCATGGAATATGTTGAGGGTCGAGCACTTGATTATAGTAAGGATATGGAAATTGCAGCAAAACTTTTAAGTTCAGTTCATAATCTAAAGGCAGATTTTTCTAAATTTATTTATGCTAAAAAACCCTTTCAAGCCATGTATGATGAATTTGTTAGTATGTTTAGCCATTATCAAGCCTTTGAAAAAAAAGATAGAAACGTTGAAGAGAAAATTTTATATTTCTTAAACCTTGCAAAAAAATCTGGCTTAGATGAGAATATTTCAAATCCATGCATAATAAACACCGAATTAAATAATAGAAATTTTATTATTGGAGAAAAGTCCGTAATTATAGATTGGGAAAAGCCAATAATTGGAGAATGCGAGCAAGATTTAGCTCATTTTCTTGTTCCAACAACCACTAATTGGAAAACTGACACCATACTTACCGAAGATGAAATGTTAGATTTTTTAAAAATCTATGAAAATTATCGCAAAATTTCTTATGATAAATTCTATAAATATTTGATGTTTAATTCTCTTAGGGGAGTAACTTGGTGTTCCATGGCAAAAGTCCAATATGAAGAAGATAGATTTATCAAAAATGCTGACACTTACAACAAAATTAATAAGTTTTTATCTTATGATTTTTTGAATATGCTAGAAAAATTTTATAGGAGATTTGATGGATGAAGAAAAATTAATAGAGTACGGAAAAAAAGGCTATAATTGTTCGCAAACAGTTTTTTGCTATTTTGCAAGCCTTATGGGTATGGACGAAAATACTGCAGCAAAAATAGCAACTCCATTTGAGATGGGCATGTATAAGTCAGATATATGCGGAGCATTAACAGCATCATATATGGCCTTAGGCTTAAAATATGGATCAACTGATATGGAGGAAAAATTAGAACTTATAAAAAAAGTACTTAAGCTTGATAGTGAGTTTGAAAAAAGAATGGCTAATACTAAATGTGCGGACTTATTAAAAGTCGATGTAAATACGGATTCTGGTATGAATTATGCCATAGAAAATAACTTATTAACAAGCGTTTGTGGGAAATGTATTACAAATGCAATAGACATTACTGAAAAAATTATGGGAGAAAGTAATGAAAATTAAAAATTTCTTTATAACTGGAGCTTTATGTTTAGGATTATTAACTGGATGTGGAAATAATTCAAATGTAGATACCAATAAAGATACCAAAGAAGAAACAAAAGTTGAAACTAGTGAAAATACAGACGATACTGCAAAAAATGAAGAAAACAAAGAGGAAAAATCAGATGAAACATCTAGTGATGATTTGTCAAATCTTTCCTTTGAAGAAATAGCTGAAAAAGCAAAAGGTTCCAGCGTAAACTTCTACGGTTGGGGTGGAGATGATAAAAGAAATCAATGGATAGATACTTATGCAATTCCAAAAGTTAAAGAACAATATGACGTTACTGTAAATAGAGTTCCTATGGATATTGATGAGATCAATAACCTTATGCTTGCAGAAAAAGATTCAACTGACGGAAATATAGATGTTGTTTGGATAAACGGTGAAAACTTTGCTAATGCTAAAGAAAATGGAATGCTTTATGGACCATTTACTAAACAACTACCAAATTATAATGATTATGTAGATGAAAATAGTTCATCTGTTAATAGCGATTTTGGTGAGCCTGTTGAAAATATGGAAGCTCCTTATGGTGGAGCACAATTTGTATTTATTTATGACAGTTCAAAAATAGATACTCCACCTAAAAATGCTCAAGAATTACTAGAGCTTGCAAAAGCTAATCCTGGTAAAATCACCTACGCTTCTTTACCAGATTTTACAGGCTCTGCATTTATTCGAAATATAATCTCTGATATCCAAGGCTATGAAGATTTTATGGATAAAAATTTAACCAAAGATCAATTAAAAGAAATGCTAAAACCAACAATTGATTATCTAAATGAACTTAAAGCATATTTGTGGAACGAAGGAAAATCTTACCCACCAGATAACCCAACACTTGCAAATATGTTTGCTGATGGAGAAGTAATAATGGCTATGAGCTATAATCCTAACAACGCTTCAATAGGTTATGCCGATGGACTTTATGACGAAAATGTAAGAACATTTGTATTTGATAAGGGAAATATTGCTAATACACACTTCTTAGCTATAAGTAAGGGAGCTAAAAATAAGGCTGGTGCTATGGTTTTAATTAACTTTATTTTATCACCAGAAGCACAAATTTCTAAGGCTTACCCTGAAACTCTTGGCGATCTACCTATCATTTCTTATGATAAATTAAACGATGAACAAAAGAAGATGTATGATGAAATTCCAACAGGTGAATTAACTTTATCAAACAAAATTTTAGATGAACACAAGATTCCAGAAATGCCAGCTCAAATAGTACCATTAATTGAAGAGATATGGGAAGAAGAAGTTCTAAATTAGAAAGTTTCTTAGCCTATCAAGGATTAATTTTAATTATAATCTTAATCCTTATAGGCTTAGGAATATCTTTACTTATAAGTTTTGGAATTTATGATGAAATTGGCATAAACACTTTTACTACAAGCTATTATTCTAGTATATTTAACGATAAAACTTTTATTGAAAGTTTAATTTTTTCATTAAAAATATCCGTAATTTCTAGTTTAATAGCTTTGGTATTAGGTGTTTTTTTATCTTATGGAATCTTTAATAGCAAAATATTTGACATTTATCTTAAAATACCTGTAATAATCCCTCATATAATTATTGCGATTAGTCTTGTTAATTTGTTTAGTCAAACTGGAATAATTTCAAGAGTTTTATATAATTTAGGACTTTTATCTAATAGCAGTGATTTTTACCAAATGTTTTATTATAAGAATGCTGTAGGAGTTATATTTACCTATGCCTTCAAAGGAGCAGCTTATGCTGCTATGGTATTTTTGGAAATTTATAGAAAGATTTCGATAAATCAGCTCTATGTTGCCAAGAATTTAGGAGCTAGCGATTTCAATGAATTTTATTATGTAATTTTTCCTTATATTAAAAGAGAAATGTTAGAAATTTTCCTAATTTTATTTAATTTTTCTATTAGTTCTTATGAAGTTCCACTATTGATTGGGCCAACGGTACCAAGAACTCTTGCCATAAAATCTTATGTTGAATTTTCTAAGAATAGTTTTATTTATAAACCTAATGCCTTTGCTATAAATATTATACTAACTGTAATTGGCTTATTATCAGTAATTTTGTTGTTAGTTTTTGGAGTAAAAAATGATGAAAAAGATCTCTAAAATTTTATTATATATCTATATTATCCTATTAATTTTAGCTGGAATTGACATTATTTTTACAAGTTTTAGGCAAAATTATCCCTATCCAAACTTAATTAAGGCAAATTATTCTTTAAGAAGTTATTCATATTTATTAAAGGAAATGAAACTAAGAACTGGTACTATTAATTCATTTATTATTGGCATAGGATCTTCTGTTTTTTCCTTGATATTAGCTTATCCTATAGCAAAAAAAATTTATGACAAGGATAAAAACTATAAAGCTATAAATTTTTTGGTTTTTTTACCATTTTTGATTGCTGCAACAACAATAGGTCTAGGATTGCAAACTTTTTTATTAAGCATTGGCATAAAGAATTCAAAAATAGTTATAGGCTTAGTTCAATCGATATATATAATTCCATATTGTGTTAGAATTATAAAACCTGGTTTTGGATTTCTTTCAGAAAATATTTTATCATCAGCTTATATGCTAGGAGCAAATCAAAAAGATGTTATAAAAAATATTGCCATTCCAATTACGGCACCTTTTATAAAAACTGCCTTTATCATGGGCTTTATTTTATCTGTTAGTCAATATTATATTACCTTGGTTTTAGGATCTGGATTAGTCGATACTTTTATAACCGTTGCTTTTCCTTTCTTTGCAGCAAGAGATAGAGCTATTTCATCAGCTTTAATCATATTATTTTTATTGATAAATATTTTTTTGATTTTGTTTGTAGAACTTATTTTTAGATTGATATTCAGGAGAAAAAAATGGCAGATATAAGAGCAATTGACATAAGTAAAAAATTTAATGATAAGCTTATTTTAGATAAGATAAGTTTTAAATTAAATAAAGGTGAAGTTTTATCAATTGTAGGTCGCAGTGGATCTGGTAAAAGTACTTTGCTTAAAATCCTTGCTGGAATTATCAATAATTATGATGGCGATGTATTTTTTGATGATAATAATATAAAATCTTTAGATATTAGAAAAAGAAAGTTTATTTTAATGTTTCAGGATGCTGAATTATTTCCTCACATGAATATCCATGATAATGTGGCTTTTGGCTTAAAAATTCAAGGTGAAAAATCAGACTTTATAGAAAAAGAAACAAATATATATCTAGACCTTGTAGGACTTATAGATCATAAAGATAAGTATCCTAACCAAATATCTGGAGGAGAGAGGCAAAGAGTTTCACTAATAAGAAGTCTTATAGTAAAGCCAAATATGCTTTTGTTAGATGAGCCTTTTTCTGCCTTAGATGAAAGTCTAAGAGCAAATTTAAGAAATGAAACCTTTAAGATTATAAAAGAGCATAATATACCGACTTTGTTTGTCACACACGATATTAATGAAGCTGTTGAGGTATCTGACAAGATGGCAATATTAAAAAATGGAAAATTTATTGCCTATGATAAGCCTAGAAACATTTATGAAAATCCAAAAAATCTAGCAACTGCTAAATTTATTTTTAAAGATAATATCATTGATAATATGTTAATAAAAAAATCCGATATAGATATAGTAGCTGGTGATTCTTATCAAATATTTGATAAGATTTATAGGGGAGATTATTATTCCTATAAAATTCATGGTAAATATAGCCTATTTGTCGATTCAAGGGATGAATATGATATTAATGATAGAATAGATATAAGAATTAAAAATAAAATAATTTTGGAGGAAAAGTGAAAAAAGTAATAATTGATACAGACTGCACAATAGATGTTAAGGGCTGTGACCTAGACGATGCTTTTGCAATTTTATATATGATTGCTAATCCAAATATAGATGTAAGACTTGTAACAACAACATTTGGAAATAACAACGAAGATGTGACTTATAAAGCCACTAAAAAAATGTTTGATGATCTATCTATAGATATTCCACTGGTTAAAGGCGGTCTATACACTAATGATGGGGGAGCTGCCATTAAAAAAGCAGTTGAAGAAAATAAAGATATAACAATACTTTCATTAGGTTCAACAACAAATACTCAAAAGGCACTTTCACTTGGCCTAGATCCTAAAAAAATAAAATCTTTTGTAGCCATGGGTGGAATAACAGAAGAACTAAAATTCAAGAAAAAAACAATGCGTGAATTAAATTTAAGTATAGATTATCTTTCAACAAATTATGTATTAAATCGAGTAGAAAATGTTGATATAATTACAGGAAATAATTGTATGAGCCATACTTATAGGGTTAACCATCATCCGACTTATAAAAGCACATATATGAATTATCTAAAAAAATCTTTAATTCGACTAACTGATGAATTTTTAGAAGAATTTGGTCAAAGAGAGCTTGTAGTTTGGGATGCTTTAGCTGCATTATATATTACAAATCCAGAATTTTTCATAGACCATAAAAAAAATATTTGCCTTGATGAAAATCTTTTAAATGGATATTTAGTAGAAGGAAATGATAAAAAAGTTAATCTACCTGAGCTTAAAGACGATTTTGATGCTATGGCTTATATAGTAAATATAATTGAAAAAGAGGCTTTTATCTAAAAGATAAGAGCCTCAAATTTTTTTGTAAATTTCTGCGATTTTTTCTATATCGTAGCCTTCTCTGTATTTTTTTTGTAGTTTTTTCATCCTATAGCCTGTAATAAATTCTTTGCCCAATAATTTTCTTGATGAAGTATAGATTGGATAAGAAATTTGCTTGATTGGATTTCCACTTTCTATCAAATCTAAGGAAAGTTGGTAATCTTCCATTAGTGGTATGGATTTATAACCTCCAATTTTTTCAAATAAATCTTTTTTTATTTTCCTCATCTGAAATTACAATATTACTTAGCATCATGCCAGCTAGGTTGAATGATTTCGATGGTGCAGTAAAAGTTATTGTCCTTTCCTTTAATCTTTCATCTAAAGTTTGGAAAACTGTGTGTTTGTAGCCTGGCATAACAAAATCAAAATGTATTTCGTCACACAAAACAAAGACATCGTTTTTTATTGCAATTTCTGCGATTTTTTCTAATTCTTCTTTTTCCCAAACTCTCGCAACTGGATTGTGTGGTGAACAAAATAATAGGATTTTATTTTTCGGATCTCTTGTTAATTCTTCTAATAAATCAAAATCTATCCTATATTTTTCTTCTTTTATTAAAGGACATTCTACAATTTCTCTATCTTGTAGTTTTATTGCTTCAAAAAATGGATAATAGACAGGTGGCATAACTATTACACCATCGCCTTTTTTTGTAAATTCATTGATAGCTGCAAAAATAGCTGGAACAATTCCTGGAGTTTCAACTATCCATGATTTTTCAACATTAAAATCATGTCTTCTCTTTAGCCAGGAAATTACTGCATGGTAATATTCTTCATTTCCCCTTGTGTAACCTAAGACTGTTTGGTCTAAATATTCTTTTAAACCATCTCTTATTTGAGGCGGAATTTTAAATTCCATATCTGCAACTGAAAGAGGGACTATTCCCTTCTCATCGCCGATTACTTTTTGCATTTGCATCCACTTATTTGAACCTTGTCTGCTCCTATCGGGCTGACTTGTAAAATCATATTTCATATTCTTATCTCCTTTTTAGAGTATTATCTTCTAAAGACAATATAACATATTTTTCACACTTGGATAAATCTCTCTATATATAAATAAATTAAATTATAAAAAAAGAGACCCCAAGGTCTCTTATATTCCTAAAACGCTTCCATCAGTTCTTCCTTCTGTTCCTCCTATATAAACTCCATTATCTAATTTTAAAATTATTTCTCCTCTTCCCATATCTGTTCTGTCTTTAATTATTTTTATATAGTGTCCCCTATTTTTTAAATCTTCTATAATATAATCTTCGTATTCTTCTTCAACTTCTATTGTCTTTGAATTTATCCATTGCCATCTCGGAGCATCAAGCGCTGCCTGTGGATTCAATCCTTCATCTATCATCCTAAGCAAAACTTGCATATGACCTTGGGGTTGCATAAATCCTCCCATAACTCCAAAAGGACCTATTGATTTATTATCTTTACTAATAAAACCAGGAATTATTGTGTGATAAGGTCTAACTCCTCCCAATAATGAGTTTGCATGGTCTTCATTAAAATTAAAATTTGCCACCCTGTTATTTAAGGATATGCCAGTATTTTCAACAACAATTCCAGATCCAAAACCCATATAATTTGATTGGATAAAAGAAATCATATTTCCTTCCTTATCTGCTGCACAAAAATAAACTGTTGATCCTTGACCTGGTGTACCAACTTTTGGATCTTTTGCCTTTTTATTTATTTCACTCGCTCTTTTTTTAGCATAAAAATCTGATAAAAGTTCTTCTTCCTTGTATTTCATCCTAGATTTTTCTGCAACAAAGTCTTTTGTATCAACATAGGCACTTTTCAAAGACTCAATTGCATAATGAGTTCTTGCTTCTCTTGGCATTTTTTCTTTTTCAAGCAAGGCAAATTGTTTTAGAGCCATCAAAACTGTTATTCCATGCGTATTTGGGGGCATTTCCCAAATATCATAACCCTTGTAATTTATTGATATTAGGTCTACCCATTCAGGTTGGTAATTTTCCAAGTCTTTTTTTGATAAAAGTCCTCCGTTTTTTTCCATGTAGTTTGAAATTTTTTCTGCAAGTTCTCCCTTGTAAAAAGATTCTCCATAAGTTTTAGCAATTTCTTCTAAACTATTTGCTATATCTTCATTTATAAAAATTTCTCCTGCTTTTGGAGCTGATCCATTTCTTGTAAAAGTGTCAAAAAATCCTTTAAAAGCTTTGTCATTTTTGTATTTTGAATATTTTTCCACTTCACTTTCCCACAAGTCTGAAATTGTTGGGCTGACAACAAAACCATTTCTCGCATAATCTATTGCATAACTTGCAAGTTCTTTAAAAGATGTTTTGCCAAATCTTTTGTGAAGTTTTA
>QWCE01004525.1_pt1 | contig 19295 bp, 17 predicted proteins | sample 1972531 | NCBI WGS metagenome assembly QWCE01 (sample SAMN09866716, study PRJNA288562) | Human gut metagenome isolate term4_stool, whole genome shotgun sequencing... | reverse complement strand
CCTGACAGAGCGCATTAAGGATTTGTTTAAGACATCGAATGGTAAATATATTGCTCCGCAAGCATTGGAAACCAAACTGGTGATAGACCGTTATATTGACCAGATCGCTATTATCGCAGATCAGCGCAAGTTCGTTTCTGCCTTGATTGTTCCGGTGTACGGGTTTGTCAAGGACTATGCGAAGGAGAAAGGAATCGAATATAAAGATATGGCCGAACTGTTGCAGCATCCAAAGATTGTCGGTCTGTTCCGTGCACGAATAGAGACCTTGCAACAGCAATTTGCGCATTATGAACAGATCAAACGCTTCACATTACTTCCTGAACCTTTCAGCATGGAGCGTGGAGAATTGACTAATACATTGAAGTTGAAACGCTCAGTGGTTTCTGAAAACTACAAAGAACTGATTGAGAAGATGTACGAAGAATAAGGCTTTTCTCGGTCTGGCCTGATGATAAACGATAAACGGTGAACAAGCTGCATATTTGGCAAGCTGTTCACCGTTTGTTCTTTGTGTATCAATTGGCTATGTATCTGCTATTTTATAGAGAACACTATACTTTAGTAACCGAAGATTTGTTCCTGAGTGAGTTCCTCGATAGGGCCTACTGCTTTCAGCTTATTCATATCGAGGTCTTTCTTGTCTCCCAAGATGCAATACACATACGTGCGTCCTTTCACCCATTCCTTTTGGAAATCAACGATATCTTTCAATGTCATAGTCTGCACGTCATTATAGAGTTTGATGCGCGGATCTACGCTTTGTCCCAAATCCTGTGCATTGATATAAGTCCAGATAATATCGCTTTTGATGATGCGGTCGGTACGCATGCGGTTGATTAATCCTTCTTTTGCCAATTTGAAGGCTGCTTCGGATTCTGGCATATTGTTGATAATATCGTTGAACGTATTGACGGCATCAATCATCTTGTCATTTTGAGTTGCAATCTGGGTACGTATCGTATATGGATACTTCAGATAGCTTGGCGGCATTATACCCGCCCATGCGGAATAAGCCAGTCCACGTGTTTCACGCATTTCCTGGAAGACGATGGAGTTCATGCCTCCGCCGAAATATTCGTTATATAATTCGCGGGTAGGTTCTATAGCCGGATCGTATTTCTTATCAAGATTGGAAATTTGCGCCATATAAATCTGTTTGGCTTCGTAAGGAGCTACCAGCACTTTGGTCGCCGGAGTTTCAAGATAAGAGTATTCGTTTCCTGCAGGAATATCTTTCAGAGTAGCCGGTACCTGGTGGTATTGTTCGATGGTAGCCAGCAGGTCTTTGCTGCTGCTAGGGCCATAATACAGGATACGATGTTTGTAGTTGTTCTGATTATGAATCCGGTCAACCAGTTCCTGTGGATTCATGCTGGCGAGCTCTGCTTCCGTCAGTAAATTGGTGGCGGGAGACTTCGGGCCGTACATCGCATAATTCATCAGGCGGGAGAAGTTCTGTCCTTGATTCAGTTTGGCATCTGCACGGGCTTTCAGTATATCTCCGACCAGATTGTTGTAAGCTTCCTTATTTACTTGTGCGTCTGCCAGTAACTTTTCGAATAGTTGCATGGCAGCCGGCATATTCTCATTCAGACCGGAAAGAACCACGTAGGTGCGTTCGTTGCCCGGAGAAACGTAGAAAGTACACGCCAGACGATAGAACTCGCTCTTCAGTTCTTCCGGTGTCATGTCGGAAGTGCCCAGATATTCAAGGTAGTCGAAAGCCGTTCCCAATGCCTTGTCGTTGTTGTTACCCATATCGAATACGTAGATCAGTTGGAAGAGATCGTTGGTAGTATTCTGCTTATAGAGTACCGGAATATCGGATTTCGCTGTCAGCTGGCTCATATCTTTCTTGAAGTCGAGGAATACAGGTTCGATGGGCTTCACTGCATTCTCCTGTATGGAGGTAAGGAATGGACTTGCCACATCCCGGTTGGATACGATGGGAGTAATCTCCGGTTTTGTCATCTTCTTCTCGTTCGGGTCCTTGCCTTGTTTCTTGTAGACAACGGCATAATTATCCTCCTTCAGATATTTATCGGCAAAGGCCACGATATCCTCTTTGGTCAGTTTAGCCATGCGGTCGATGGCGGTTACTTCGTCCTCCCAGTTTGTTCCGTTAATGAATGAGTTGACGAATATGTCGGCACGTCCTTCATTGCTTTCCATGCTTTGGAGCTCGTAGAGCTTGAAGTTGTTGATATTAGCTTGCAGCATCTTCTCATCGAACTCTCCGGCACGAAGTTTCTTTATTTCGTTCAGCAAGAGGTCTTTGACTTCTTCCAGCGTTTGTCCCTGTTTGGGAAGTCCGCCCAATATGAAGGCTGAGTAATCTGCCAGTCCCATCGGGTAACCGTAGCTGTTCAGCACCTTCTGCTGCTGGTTCAGATCAAGGTCGATGAGTCCTGCCTTTCCATTGTATAATACTTGCGAAACAACTTGCAGAACCTCGAAATCCTTGCTGGCCAATCCGGGGAATCTCCATGCCAGTGCAACGCTTTCCGCATCCGGACCTAATACCTCTTTAACTACAGGTGCGGTGATCGGATCTTCTTTCGGCAGATTCAGTTTGGGAAGTTCCGGATTCGGCTTCAAGCCTCCGAAGTATTTATCTATCAAGGCAATGGTTTCATCCGGGTCTAAATCTCCGGACATACAGATCGCCATATTATTGGGAACGTACCATTGTTTATAGTAATTCTTGATATTGGTGATGGAAGGGTTCTTCAGATTCTCCTGTGTACCCAATACGGTTTGTGTTCCATAAGGATGCTTGGGGAAGAGAGAGGAGAAGATCGCCTCCTGCACTTTGCTGTTGTCCCGGGTCAGAGACATATTTTTTTCTTCGTATACAGCTTCCAGTTCCGTATGGAAACCGCGGATGACATTATTCTCGAAGCGGTCTGCCTGAATCTTTGCCCAGTTCTCTATCTGATTGGAGGGGATATCTTCCTGATAGACAGTCTGGTCATACCATGTGTAGGCGTTGCTGCCGGAAGAACCGATAGCAGCCATCAGCTTGTCATATTCGTTGGGAATGGCGTATTTGGATGCTTCGTAAGAGAGGCTGTCGATGGTGTGGTAGATCGCTTTGCGCTCTGCTTCGTCCGTCGTCTGGCGGTATATCTCAAATTGCTGTTCAATTTGGTCCAATAGTGGTTTTTCGGCAGCATAATCCTGTGTGCCATACTTGTCGGTACCTTTAAACATCAGGTGTTCAAAGTAGTGTGCCAGTCCGGTCGTTTCTGCCGGGTCGTTCTTTCCGCCCACCCGCACGGCGATGAATGTCTGAATGCGGGGAGTTTCCTTGTTTACGGTGAGGTAAACTTTTAATCCGTTGTCCAGTGTGTAGATGCGGGCTTTCAGCGGGTCATTGGGCACTGTCTCGTAGCTATACTTCTTTTGTGAGCTACAACTGCTCATCACTAATGCAAGGAAGAGCGATAAGCATGAAAGTTTCAGGAGTTTGTTCATATTGTTTACTATTGAACAACTTAAAGACGTGAAAGAGCGCACTGATGCGCTGAGGAGGTATCTTTGACATCGACGGGAAGAAAATTCAAGTCGAAGAAGAGCAACTAAGAACGCAGGCGCCGGGATTCTGGGATGACCAGAAGAAAGCGGAAGCCCAGATGAAACTGGTGAAAGACCTGCAAAAGTGGATTGACGGCTATAATGAAGTCAAGACACTGGCGGACGAACTGGAACTGTCGTTCGATTTTTATAAAGAAGAATTAGTGACTGAGGGAGATGTGGACGCGGCTTATGCGAAAGCCAGTGAAGCGGTAGAAGCACTCGAACTCAAGAATATGCTGCGTGATGAAGCCGACCAGATGGCCTGTGTGTTGAAAATCAACTCCGGTGCGGGTGGTACGGAAAGTCAGGACTGGGCATCTATGCTGATGCGTATGTATCTGCGCTATGCTGAAACGAACGGTTACAAGGCTACTATTGCCAACCTTCAGGAAGGGGATGAGGCAGGAATCAAAACCTGTACCATCAATATTGAGGGAGATTTCGCTTATGGCTATCTGAAAGGAGAGAACGGCGTTCACCGTCTGGTGCGTGTTTCTCCGTACAATGCGCAAGGCAAGCGCATGACATCTTTTGCTTCCGTGTTTGTCACTCCGTTGGTGGACGACAGTATCGAAGTGAATATTCTGCCTGCCTGCATTTCATGGGATACATTCCGAAGCGGTGGTGCCGGTGGTCAGAACGTTAATAAGGTAGAATCCGGCGTTCGTCTGCGCTATCAGTACAAAGACCCTTATACGGGAGAAGAAGAGGAAATCCTTATCGAGAATACCGAAACTCGTGACCAGCCGAAGAACCGTGAGAATGCAATGCGCCAGTTGCGCTCTATCTTATACGATAAAGAATTGCAGCACCGCATGGCAGAACAGGCGAAAGTGGAAGCCGGTAAGAAGAAAATCGAATGGGGATCGCAGATTCGCAGCTATGTATTCGATGACCGCCGCGTGAAAGACCATCGTACCAACTATCAGACTTCGGATGTAAACGGAGTGATGGATGGTAAAATCGAGGAATTCATCAAAGCCTATCTGATGGAATTTTCATCGCAGGAATCATAAAAACAAAAATTAGCGAGTGTTATTTTTGGAAAGTTAAAAGATTTGTTTTTACTTTGTTAGCGTTGAACTTTAAAGCTAACATTATGGGTAAAAGTAAGAGAAAAGTAGCACATAGTAAGAAAGAGGAGGAGCAGGCCCAGCGGGTAGTCAAGATAGTATTTGTTTCACTCATTATTTTGGCGCTGATTATGCTGATCGCATATTCCTTTTTCGGTTGATTGATTCACCACAGGTTACACAGTTTTGCATGGACGGGGACACGTTGATTGTCGACGGTGAATATCCATGCTGACGAGGGTAGTCCGTGGTGAATTCTTTTTTTGTACCCCCTTTGTTATCCGTGTAACAGTATTGTAACCTTTCTGTAATTTCACCGTATCTCTTTTGTAATCTCTCCGTATCCTGCTCATTGTACCTTTGCCGCGAATTAAGTAGCAAACAACTGAATGAGTAGAATTACAACAACCGTCGCCCTGCTTTTGATGGCGACAGCAGCCTGCGGACAGGCTAAAGAAGATGCCGGGGATGGCAAACAGCTGGATAAGCAGATCATGGAACTGAAAGATTATTTGCCTGAAATTCATGGAACGATCCGGGGAAAATATGAGTTCCAGACAGAAACCAACGAAAGCCGTTTTGAAGTGCGGAATGCCCGCTTCAGTGTTTCGGGAAATGTACATCCGATTGTAGCCTATAAAGCGGAGATCGATTTGTCCGATGAGGGGTCCATCAAGATGCTTGATGCGTATGCCCGTGTGTTTCCTGTCAAGGACCTGAATTTTACGATTGGTCAGATGCGTGTACCTTTCACGATCGATGCCCATCGTTCTCCCCATCAGCAGTATTTTGCCAATCGTTCGTTTATAGCCAAGCAGGTGGGCAATGTGCGTGATGTCGGCTTCACCGGTTGTTATACACAAAAAGAAGGTCTTCCTTTTGTCCTTGAAGGTGGATTGTTTAACGGCTCCGGTCTGACTAATCAGAAGGAATGGCATAAGACCTTGAATTATTCGATAAAAGCACAGTTGCTGCCTAATAAAAATTGGAATCTCACTTTGAGCACTCAAATGATAAAGCCGGAACATACCCGTATTAATATGTATGATGCCGGCATCTACTATCAGAATAATCGTTTTCATATCGAAGCGGAGTATTTATATAAAATGTATGGACACGAAGCGTTTAAGGACGTTCATGCGGTCAATAGCTTTGTGAATTATGATTTGCCGTTGAAAAAAGTATTCAATAAGATTTCTTTTCTGGCCCGTTATGATATGATGACTGACCACAGTAATGGGCTGGCGGACAGTGAGACAGGTGTTTTGAAGATAAACGACTATGCCCGTCATCGTGTGACAGGCGGCATCACGCTGAGCCTTTCCAAAGCCTTTATTGCTGATCTTCGTCTCAACTTTGAGAAGTATTTCTATCAGAAGTCCGGAGTTCCCAAAGAGTCGGAGCGTGATAAAATCGTTATTGAGTTTATGACGAGATTTTGATTTTTAATTATCTTTGTGCTATGGCACAAGAAATAGAACGTAAATTTTTAGTTTCCGGTGATTTTAAATCCTTTGCATTTGCGCAGAGCCGGATTATGCAGGGATATATTTGCAGCGCCCGTGGTCGGACGGTGCGGGTTCGTATTCGTGACGATAAAGGTTATCTCACTATCAAAGGTGCTTCCAACGAATCGGGTACCAGTCGCTATGAGTGGGAAAAGGAACTTCCCTTGTCCGAAGCGGAAGAACTGATGAAACTTTGCGAACCGGGAATGATTGATAAGACCCGTTATCTGGTACGTAGTGGCAATCATATCTTCGAGGTTGACGAGTTCTACGGTGAGAATGAAGGACTTATTGTAGCTGAAGTAGAGCTGGGCACAGAAGATGAGGCGTTTGTCAAGCCCGGGTTTATTGGCGAAGAAGTGACCGGGGATGTACGCTACTATAACTCTCACCTGATGAAAAAACCGTATAAAATGTGGTGAATGTTAACAAATAAGCTGTATATTTGTTCTTAGTACTAAAAGAGCAGTATATGGAACAGTTGTACAATTATCTACCGAGGGAACTGATAACTTTCGTTCTGGTTACTTTATTTTCTTTACTTATCGGACTGTCACAACGACGGATCAGTCTGAAGCGTGAAGGGGAAACAACTCTCTTCGGGACTGACCGTACATTTACTTTCATTGGTATTCTAGGCTATTTGCTCTATATACTCGATCCTACGGATATGCGTCTGTTTATGGGTGGTGGTGCTGTGCTCGGTTTATTGCTGGGCTTGAACTATTACGTCAAGCAGTCTCAATTCCATGTTTTTGGTGTAACGACCATTATTATTGCACTGATTACTTATTGTCTGGCTCCTATTGTTTCTACCCAGCCTTCCTGGTTTTATGTGATGGTGATTGTGACGGTGCTTTTATTGACGGAGCTTAAACACACTTTTACGGAGTTTGCCCAGCGGATGAAGAACGATGAGATGATTACGCTGGCAAAGTTCTTGGCTATCAGTGGTATCATATTGCCTATGTTACCGCACAAGAACCTGATTCCGGATATTAATCTCACTCCTTATTCTATTTGGCTGGCGACGGTTGTTGTCTCCGGTATCTCGTATTTGTCTTACTTGCTGAAACGCTATGTGTTTCATGAATCGGGAGTATTGGTTTCCGGCATTATCGGTGGATTGTATAGTAGTACTGCCACAATTTCGGTATTGGCCCGTAAAAGCAGAAAGGCTTCCGAGCAGGAGGCGAACGAATATGTAGCTGCTATGCTGCTTGCGGTCAGCATGATGTTTCTGCGTTTTATGATATTGATTCTGATCTTTAGCAGGGAGATATTTACATCTATCTATCCTTATCTTTTGATTATGTCTGTGGTAGCTGCCGTTGTTGCGTGGTTTATCCATTCCCGTCATCGACGCTCCAAGGATATGACCGATGAGTCGGAAGATGAGGACAGCAGTAACCCGCTCGAATTTAAAGTTGCTCTGATTTTTGCCACTCTCTTCGTTGTGTTTACAGTGCTGACGCACTATACTTTGGTTTATGCGGGTACAGGCGGATTGAATCTGCTTTCTTTTGTATCCGGACTTAGTGACATTACTCCTTTTATCTTGAACCTTTTGCAGAATACAGGGAGCGTAGCTGTACTGGTTGTTGTGGCTTGCAGTATGCAGGCTATTATCAGTAATATTCTGGTGAATATGTTTTATGCTTTGTTTTTTGCAGGGAAAGGTAGTAAGTTACGTCCCTGGATTTTGGGAGGATTCGGGACGGTGATCGGGGTAAATCTTGTGTTGCTTCTGTTCTTCTATTTGTAGAAAAGGGGGGCATCTTTTTTGTTGCCGAATACATTCAATGGAACTGGCTTATATTTTGTTTTTTTGAATAAAGAAGCTATCTTTGTATTTAGATATAATAGTATCTGAATAGTACTGTTTTTTAATTAATTGAATACAATTGTATGCCTTTATTTTATAATTTTGATGTAGAGAGACCCGAAGAGTTGCTGGCAATTCTGGCTCAGAATCTGCAGAAACGCAGGCTTGAGAAAGGACTTTCCCGAGAAGCTCTTACCGAACTTAGCGGAGTTCCGACGCCTACTATTGCCAAGTTCGAACAAAAGCATACTATTTCATTGGCATCCTATGTGGCATTAGCAAAAGCACTGGGTTACTCTAAAGCTATCAAGGAACTTTTATCTGAACCGCTGTTTAGTACAATGGAGGAGTTGGAAATGATTAATAAGAATAAAAACAGAAAGAAGGGGCGTAATGAAATCAGTAAATAAACTGATAGTAACCTATCATAGTAGAAGTGTTGGAACTCTCAGTATGACACCTGATAATCGGCTATGCGCATTTCAGTATGATAGAGAGTGGTTGGCTAATGGGTTTTCTATCTCTCCGCTTGACTTGCCTTTAAAACCTGATTTGTTTATTGCTAAACCACAACCTTTTTGGGGAAACTTTGGTATTTTTGAAGACAGTCTCCCTGATGGATATGGGCGTTATTTACTTCATCGTTTACTCAAAAAACAAGGGGTGAATGATAGCGAGCTAACTCCCTTGCAACGGTTGAGTATAGTCGGAACATCAGGGATGGGAGCTCTTTGTTATATACCGGAGACATACATTGGCGAAGAAAAATCTCTTCCGACACTGGATTGCCTTCAGCAAATGGCATTGGACATACTGTCAGAGAAATCGTATGAGGATGAAGAGGTACTTTACTTTAATAGTGGCAACTCAGGTGGATGCCGCCCTAAATGTTTACTTCACGATACAGAAGGAGCTTGGTTGGTGAAGTTCAGGCATACATATGATCCGAAAGATATGGGAGCGATGGAGTATCGTTATAATGAAGTCGCTCGTAAATGTGGCATAACAGTACCGGACTTTAAATTGATGGACGGAAAGTATTTTGCTACCAAACGTTTTGATATTGAAAATGGTATTAGGTATCATATTGCTACGGCAGGGGCACTACTTAATGAATCTATTATGCAACCCAGATTGGATTATAAGACTTTACTGCACTTGGTTGGTTATCTTACCCAAGACCCTAAACAGGTAGATGAAATGTTCCGGCGTATGGTCTTCAATGTCTTAACGGATAATAAAGATGACCATGCCAAAAACTTTAGTTTCATTTATAAAGAGGGGAACTGGGCGTTAGCTCCGGCTTATGACTTGACCCGATGCAATAACGGATATAATGGAGAACATGCTACCTCTGTTAATAATCATGGTAATCCTACTATAGAAGATATGCTGATTGTTGGAGAGAGCATTCGTATTCCTCGGAAAAAGGGAAAAGAGATGATATTGACTATTGCAGAAGGGTGTGCTGAGTTATTATCTAAGGATTATAGTGCCGCTGCTTTTTGACACCCTTCTGTTTTGCTCATATTGGGGGATGCTATAATCCCCAATCACTTTTATTGTAACTTCGTTCTACCTCATTCTCAATGTTATCGGGAAGATTGTGGAAGAAGTCGATTCCTGTCTTTTCTTCAAGTTCGTCAATTGAAAGGGCATAAGATGCATAATTATTGTTACTGTATGATTTATGTTCAAACCAAAAGCCTATTGCTTTATATTGACCATTTTTTAGTGATAAAATAGCCATATAGAAATATTTGGGAACTGGAATAGTGTTATTTGTTTTAAGATATTTGATAATATTGTTATTATCAATAGTACCTCCTTTGGCTACATAAAGGGTATCTTGATCGTTAGTTATGTTCCCCCATGTCTGTACTTTCTTTTCTAAACTTGCCCATATGCCGCCGTTGAATCCGTCTTGTATCTGTGGGTTCATATTGGACATATAAAAAGTTTGTTTGTTAGCCGTTGCAGAGTATTGTCTGTCTGACGAAGCAACCAGATGTCCTCTGCTGTAGCCTGAACCAGTATAATCACCATCGTGTGTTCGATATTGTGATGGAATGCTGGGATCATCACTAAAGTCTCCTGCACGTCCGACTTTATTGTCAGGTGTTGAGGTGCTGAAAGTAAAAGCTACCCAACGTGAACTTTTTTGAGTACAATCATATTCAAAACTGTAAGTTATTACTTCTTTACCATTATATTGCGTAGTATGGGTGATGAATAAATTATTATTTGCCTTGTTTAATGCTGGAATTTCAATTCTTCCTGCATATCCCGATGGATTAGGATCCGGATCAGGCTCTTCACCATTTCCTCCTTTTTGGGTGATCGTTATATTTTCACTCTTTCCATTAGATGTTACGGTGATAACAGTATAACGTTCATCATCATCATTAGCGGATACAGAACAGATGGTAGAGGCATTCCCGTTTCCCTCTTTGTTATTTATTGTGCACCAACTATCCTGACTAGATGCAGTCCACTTACCGTCTGTCTTTATTTGTAGAAAGAAACTGCCTCCCTTTGCGGAAACTTCATTGTTTTTAAGGTCTGTACTAACACTTAATCCGCCAATATTATCTGTTGGATCATTGTTGTCGCTACCACACGCTGCAAACAGGGTAGGGAGTAGTACTAATAGTAAGGTTTGGATGAATTTATGTTTCATAAGTTAACTGTTCGTTAGTCTTTAATCTCTTTGATTAAATAAATAATGGTTGGCAAGTGGTCGCTATATCCGTTAAGCCATACACCTCCGGCATGTGTTCTTTTGGGATATCCTTTGTACTTTCCTTCTTTTTGGAACATATAATCTCTTCTAAAGATTTCGTTTCTGTAATATTTCAGTGTACTTCTGTCATTACCTAATAAATTTCCTGTAAATACGATCTGATCAAACAGATTCCATTTACCATCATACATTAAAGTACCGTTACCCTTCTTTAAAGTGTCCCACCAGGGATTATACAAATCATGTTCCTTTGTATCTTGAGTTTTGCGTTTTGCTCCTAATGCAACAGCCATACTTTTGTCCATTGGATCGTCATTCATGTCTCCCATGATGATGACCTTTGCATTTGAATCCTCATTTAATAAAGAATCTTTTAAGGCTCGGACTTGTTCTCCTGCTCTTTCCCGAGCGGGTGATGCGGCTGCACGTGAAGGCCAGTGATTTACGATAAAGTGCACCTTTTCACCGGCAAGTGTACCGCTGGCAATAAGGAAACCACGGGTTTTATAGGTAGTATCATTATTCTCATAAATATATGGAGCGAGTTTGCTGGCAGTGAGGTGAAAGAATTTCGGATTGTAGAAAAATGCACAGTCCACACCACGCCGGTCCGGACCTTCATAATGAACAATTTCGTATCCTCTGTCGGATAAAGCAGGTTGTTTGAGTAGATCTTCCAATACTCTTCTGTTTTCAACTTCCGACATACCGATAATAGTTGGTCCTAATGGTAATTTGTCTGTCGATAGCTGACTTAATATTTCAGACATGTTTTTTAGCTTCGCTTCATATTTCATGGAGTTCCACTTATTTTTACCATTTGGTAAATATTCAAAGTCGTTTTTGCCCGCGTCATGAATTGTATCGAACAGATTCTCAAGGTTATAAAACGCTACGCTGTAAAGAGCATACTTTTTCTCCTGTGAATAGCTTGTTATCGAAATAAACAGTAACAGGCCCCATACCGTTAAAAACTTTTTCATTATTTATCTATAAATTAGGTTTCTGAATATTACATTGGTTTGACAAATATCTAAAAAGAAAACGGAAAAACAAGTATTATCACCTATTTTTTCTTTGTTTTTTCTTGTAATATCCCTTTTTTTTTGTTGTTTTGTACTCTCGCTGTAATATAACTGTGAATTTTCGTGCTACAAATTAACACTAATAATAATTTAAATTATGAAACAAAGATTAGGAATAGTGATTGCATTGTTTTGTCTTTCGCCAGCTATTTTTGCTCAGCAGAAGGCCGAAAAGAATGCACGTGAAGATAATGCTTCTTTCACATTCACTGAATCGCAATTGAATGAAGATGATGATGCAGCTCAAAGTGCATCTGCTTTTGTCTCTTCCAACAATGATGTGTACCTTTCTAATGTCGGCTACTTGTTTAGCCCGATGCGTTTTCGCGTCAGGGGCTATAATTCGCAGTACAGCGATACGTATATTAATGGTGTTCTGTTCAATGATGTAGAAACCGGTCGTTTCAGCTATGGAATGATTGGAGGATTGAACGATGCGACACGTAATAAAGAAGGTATCGGTGCTTTTGAAATTAATAATTTCACCTTTGGCCCTATCGGTGGAGCTACTAATATCAATATGCGTGCCAGTCAATATGCAGCAGGATCAAAATTAAGTCTCTCCGGCTGTAATCGTAACTATATTCTGAGAGGTATGTATACCTATTCTACAGGTTTATTGAAGAATGGCTGGGCATTTACAGGTTCTCTCGGATATCGTTGGGCTAACGAAGGTGTTATTGAAGGTACATTCTATAATGCGTTCTCTTATTTTCTGGCAGCAGAGAAAGTCTTTAATGACAAACATAGCTTGTCTATAGCTACATGGGGGGCTCCTACAGAAAGAGGACAGCAAGGTGCCTCTACAGAAGAAGCTTATTATCTGGCTAATAGTCACTATTACAATCCAAACTGGGGTTATCAGAATGGTGAAAAGCGTAACTCACGTGTTGTACGCTCTTTCGAGCCTTCTGCTATCGCATCTTGGGATTTTGATATCAATAAAGAAATGAAGCTGAAGACAAGCGCAGGATTCAAATATAGTAATTATGGAACAAGTGCACTTGGATGGTCGGGCAATGCTGCCGATCCTCGTCCGGATTATTATAAGAAGCTGCCTAGTTCTATCTTTAATGTATATGATAAGTCGACAGTGCCGAGTGAAGATGAGTTGAATCTGTTCAATGAAGTAACAGAGCGCTGGAAAACCAGTAAGTCTACTCGTCAAATTGATTGGGATCAGATGTACTTTGCCAATCAGCAGGCCAATGCATTGGGAAAAGAGACCTTGTATTATCAGGAAGAACGTCATAATGACCAGTTAGCTTTCAATTTCAGTTCGATCTTCAATCATACGATTGACCAGCATAATAGCTATGTGGTCGGTTTAGCTGTGAATACTACTAAAGGTATGCACTATAAGAAGATGAAGGATTTGTTGGGTGGTGATTTATATACAGATGTTGATAAGTTCTCTGTCCGTGATTATGGTTATAACTCTTATGTGATTCAGAATGACTTGGACAATCCTAACAGACGTATCGGTGAAGGTGATAAGTTCGGTTATGACTATAATATCTTTGTAAATAAACAAAATGTATGGGCGCGTTATCAGGGTGATAACGATGGACATTTCAATTATTTCGTATCAGGTAAGATCGGATCAGCGCAAATTAGCCGTGATGGAAAGATGCGTAATGGTCGTGCTCCTAAGAAATCTTTGGGAAGCAGTGGCACAGCTAAATTCCTGGAAGGTGCAGTGAAAGCTGGATTTACATATTCTATTAACGGTAATCATTCATTGATCCTGAACGCCGGTTATGAGAACCGTGCTCCGTTGGCATATAACTCATTCATCGCTCCTCGTATCAAGAACGATTTTGCACATGGTTTGAGAACAGAGAAGATTTATAACGGTGAATTGACTTATCGTTTCAATACTCCTATTGTTTCAGGACGTGTCACTGGATATTATACTCGTTTTAATGATCAGGTTGAAATGGATGCTTTCTACAATGATAATGAAGCTCGTTTCACTTACCTTTCTATGAGCGGAATTGATAAGGAAAATTGGGGTGTGGAAGCTGCTGCAACTTTTAAACTCATGTCCAATCTGTCATTGACAGCTATCGGTACGTGGTCTGATGCCCGTTATATGAATAATCCTACGGCTGTTCGTACTTATGAAAGTGAAAGTGAATCTAATATTGACCGCGTTTATTGTAAAGGACTTCGTGATAACGGAACACCGTTGTCTGTATATAGCCTCGGACTGGACTACAGCGTGAAAGGTTGGTTCTTTAACGTAACAGGAAATTATTATCACCGTGTTTATCTGGACTTCTCTACTTACCGTCGTTTAGGTAGTGTATTAGGAAAGTATTCTGATGGCGCTGTAGATGCTAATGGTAATCCGGTAGGCTACAATGTACCGGAGCAGGAAGAATTGAATGGTGGTTTCATGCTTGACGCTTCTATTGGTAAATATATTCGTTTGAAGAATGGAAAGAGCCTGAGCATTAACCTCAGTGTGAACAATATTCTTAATAATACGAACTTGCGTACTGGCGGATATGAGCAGAACCGTGATGATAGCTATGATGACGGAGAAGCACGTACATATGTTTTCTCTAAGAACTCTAAGTACTATTATGCTCCTGCTTGCAATGCTTTCTTGAACATTGGATATAGATTCTAAATAAATGGGCAAATTAATACAAGGAAATGATATGAAAAAGATAACATTTATTTTATCTGCCGCGTTGTTGCTGACATTAGGCGTTTCGTCATGTATGGACGACTTTGATACGCCTGTGACAGGGAACGCTTATGGTAATAACACTATAAAAGAGCAACGGACTATTTCGATTGCTAATCTGAAGGAAAAATACAGTTCAGTAATTTCGGCAAATCAGTTTCAGACAGTTACTGAAGAAACTCGGATTTCCGGTGTAGTAGTAGGTGACGACGAAAGTGGAAATATCTACAAACAGCTGATTGTGGCTGATGAAACAGGAGCTATTGTGGTAGGTATTAACTCTACTGGCATCTATGCTCATTGCCCTGTTGGACAGAAAGTGGTGATTGACTGTGAAAACTTGAATGTAGGTGGATACGGAATGCAAGCTCAGATAGGTACTACCTACAAAGGAGCCATTGGACGTATGGACTTGGCTGTATGGTTGGATCATGTCAGAGTAATCAATAAACCTCAATTGTGGTATGACGAGCTTATTCCAATGGAACTTACCGGCGCTCAGCTGAAAGCTTATGATAAAGACTTGGCGCCTGTACTTGTGATGTTCAAGGATGTTACAATTAAAGAAGCGGATGGTACTGCTACTTTTGCTCCTGAAGATTTGAAGGATGGTGGTAATGGAGTAAACCGTACATTGGTGTTGGATGATAATTCAACATTGACGTTCCGTACCAGCACTTATGCTAATTTCTCAACCGAAGTGATGCCGACAGGTAAAATTAATGTGATAGGTATTCTGAGCCGTTATAATAGTACATGGCAAATTGTAGCTAGAACATATAGTGATATTCAAAGAAATAACTAATAAAATAAATATTCAACTATTATGAAAAAGATTCTAAATGCTTTATTCTTGACTATAATAACGTTAGTCACATTTAGTTGTAGTGATGTTCCTGCTCCTTATGATATCAATGGAGGAGGAAACGGCGAAGGACCTGCCTTGACTGGAGATGGTACGAAAGAGAATCCATATGACATAGCAAGTGCTATGACGAAACAGGATAACTCAGAAGCTTGGGTGATGGGATATATTGTAGGTTGCATTAATGATAAGAGTATTTCGACTGATGCTGTATTTGCACCTCCTTTTACAAATGCCGCAAATATTTTGATTGCTGCTGATGCGGATGAGACAGATTACAAGAAATGTATTCCAGTACAGCTAGTAGGAGGATCAGATGTTCGTACTGCTTTGAATTTGAAAGATAACGAAGGAAATCTAGGCAAGGCTGTTGTAATTAAGGGGCAATTAACTAAGTACTTTGGGGTTGCTGGTCTTAAAAATACTACTGCTGCCGTTTTCGATGGCAAGGATATTGGTGATGGTGGTGATACTCCTTCCGGTGACTTGGCTTCATTATTGGATCCTTCTAATCCTGTAGCAGAAGTAACTAATACTTTTGCTGATGCTGTAGCGGATACTGATTATAAACCAGCAGGATATGTAAACTTTGCAGAAGCTGGTGGTCGTACTTGGAGAGGCAAAGCTGATACTAATAGCAATATGTTGATACAGGCTACAGCTTATGGCGCTAATCAGGAATCTGTTATTTCTTGGTTTGTGACTCCTGCATTGAATGTTGATCAAATGGCTGTTAAGAAGTTAACATTTGATTGTGTTTCTGCTTACTATGTGGAAGGTACAGGCTTGGAAGTGTATTTCTTGGAAAAGAATGGAGAAACACTGACACAGACAAAGTTGAATGTTGGAACATTACCGCAGAAAGCTGATGGATATTCGGATCCTGTAACATTAAGTGCTGATTTGACTGCTTTAGCAGGTAAAATTGGTTTCATAGGATTTAAATATATTGGTGGTGGAACAGCAACTGGTACCTATCAAATTGATAATCTATATGTTGGAAAAGAAGCTGGTGGTGTAGATCCTGATCCAGATCCAGAAGAGAATACTGTTTTTACTGAAACTTTTGGTGAAGTTGTCAGTGCGAATACAAATGTTGCTGCATTTACTGGATGGGATAATAAGAATCTGACTTTTGAAGTAGCTGATGCGAAATGTAATATTCGTGCAAAAGCACATATGACAGAGGCTAATCGGACAGAAACGGCAAAAGTGAATAGCATTTGGTTCCCGTCAAATAATACTCATTCATTTACTATCTCAGGTATTGATGCCTCAAAATATAGCAAATTCATTGTGAAATATGAATTGGGAGCCAATGTATCTAATACCGGGTCATCCATTGATCTGAATGTTTTAAAAGTTGCATTGAATGATGTGGAAGGTACTGTCGCAAGTAAGGTTGTATCAAAAGACAATGGTGATGCCAACGTGTTTTTTGAAATGCAGGCAGAAGTGACTGTACAAGGAACAGCAACTTCGGTATTAAAATTCTCTGCAGTTGGAGCAGATAATACGATGGGATTACTACTGTATAATATCAAAGCATAGTGGAAACAATTCAGTAAAACATACTTCGGGATCATCTACTGTAAAATTGCAACAAGAAGTTGCGATTGAAGCTGGTAAGAAGTATAAAATATCTTATTGGTATTTGGACAACGATGTGAATGCTAGAAACCGTATGTGGTCATTTTGGGTAGATGCGGCTAATAAGACTCTTGCGGATCATAAAGATGAATTAAGAGATGGCGCTCCTTATTCTGAAGATAGTCCAGAATGGAAACAATTTAGCGTTACGCTGACTGCTCCTGCAGGAGCAGTAAAATTCCGCTTTGAAGTAAGAACGTATAAGGGAACAACAGACGGTGGAGCTGTTTATTATGATGATATGGAAATTAGTGAAGTTAAATAATTTCTAGAATACTATGTTGCCAGGGAGTTATGTGCGTAACTCCCTGCTTTTGTCTTAAATAGTTTGATAAAAAACGAAAATGAATACATTCTTTCGGAATTTACTTTCTTTAAATCTTTTGTGCATTACACTTTTTTTTACAGCTTGTAGTAAAGATGATGATGGTACAAATAATATTGATAATCTAGCGACTGGTCCGATAGAACTTCCTGTCTTGAGGCAAGGGGTTAATGACCTTTTTATTTCCTATTCCACTAAGTTTAATGGACAGGATGTGACTACCTATAGTATGGAGTATGACAAGAGTAAAAAGCACGCTCGTTGGGTGGCTTTTAAATATTATAATGTAACAGGACAAACAAATTGGAACCGTAATTACTGGGAACAGACTGAATGGGGAGGAGACCCTTGGCAGGCTGATCCGAATATTCTTCAGTCTGATCAACGAGTACAAAGTGACTTTGGAAAGCAAGGCTATGATCGTGGGCATATTTGTGCTTCTTCAGATCGTCTTTATTCAAAAGATGCCAATGAGCAAACTTTCTATTATAGCAATATGAGTCCTCAGAAGAATTATTTTAATGGAACTAAGGGTATTTGGAATGATTTGGAAGGGAAAGTTCGTACTTGGGGGCGAAGTAGTACTTTTCGTGATACTCTGTATGTTGTGAAAGGTGGGACTATAGATAAAGAAAACCAAATATGGACATATATTGGTGGAGATAAATCGAAACCTGTTCCTAAATATTATTTTATGGCATTACTTTGTAAAAAGGGGGAAACTTATAAAGCCATTGGTTTTTGGCTAGATCAAAGTACTACAGTAAAGCCTGCATTATCTGAATGTGCTAAAACAATTGACGAACTGGAAGAATTAACAGGATTGGACTTCTTCCATAATTTGCCGGACAACTTAGAGAATGCTGTAGAATCTAAGTACGCAATATCTGCTTGGACCGGACTGCAATAGAATAAAACTTGTTTGTTATAGATATAATTAGACCTTCATCTTCCACTTCTTCCTATCGATAGGAGATTAAAGTGGGGGATGAAGGTTTTGGGTTATATAGGAATATGCTCTGATAGCTTAGTGTTATTGAACTCATATTTAAATAAGACATAGATTAGTTGTATAATGGTTTTATAACTTTTGTCTATTGCTGATCTTCATCCACAATTTTTCCCACCATCCACTTTCAGCTTTACTTAGCATATCAGAGGTTATCGTGATTATCTTTTCTCTTAACTTGTTCTGTTCGGTTGCCATCGCATACTGCCTTTCCAGCACTGAAATTCTACGCTTTTTGTATTGAAGGTCTTTTTCTTGTAGCTCAATGACTTCCATATACAGTTTACACACTTCAGACTGATTGATACAGAGTTGTTCTAGTGTGCGGATATATCCTGTTGTGGGAAGATTCTTGCGCAGGTATATAAATCTCTGAAGGCTCTAAACAGATGTCTTCTTCTTTGACTCCGTACTTGTGCGCCGCTTCGTCTATGCTAATCCATTTCGGCATAGTGTTTCTTTGTTTATGCGTTTAACAAAAAAGAGCGAATAACTCTTGCCAAGCATGGTGCAACAAGCATCCCTGCATTTTGCTTTCTAGTCGGAGGGTTATGGGGTATGGGGATTATGTAAGGGAACCGACCGGATACAAAAGAGGCATGGATGCTGTTGAACCATTATCTGTACTCGAGGCCTAGCAAACCCTTGCAAAAGACAATGATAACAACAGACATCCACGCCAATCGTTTATATATAACACATCTCTTATTGATATGTTGATATACAGCCATTCACGTGGAGTATCTGTTGTATCATCTCTCTTTGCGTGAAATTGCTAGTTTCGAGTACGAGAGACAATACATTATTAATACTCCTATTTAAGGAATAAAAAACACTACCCGCTTATTACATCTCGCTGATGCGCAGAAAGTGTACAGCAAAGATATATGTTTTTTCGGAATAAAGTGGGAGAATGGGAATAAATAAAAGAA